>Ga0207867_1000303_pt1 | contig 57077 bp, 58 predicted proteins | sample HigsolmetaAR206D_FD_184838 | JGI IMG/M metagenome (GOLD analysis project Ga0207867, IMG submission 184838) | Ionic liquid and high solid enriched microbial communities from the Joint BioEnergy Institute, USA - AR20-6-D (SPAdes) (version 2) ...
CGGGGGTTGTCGATCTTCCGGCCGTCCGACAGGACCGCAAAGTGCGTCAGTCCCAGATCGATCCCGACCTCGGCGGCCGTCTCCGGCAACGGCTCGTCGCCCACCTCGACGACGAAGCTGGCGAAGTACCGCCCGGCCGCGTCCTTGACCACCGTCACGCTGGACGGCTGCGACGGCAGCTCCCGCGACCACTTCACCTTGACGTCGCCGACCTTCGGCAGTCGCAGTCTCCCGCCCGCCGTGATAGCAAAGCGGGCGTTGCGGGTGAAGCGGATCGCCTGCCGGTTGTCCTTGCGGGACCGGAATCGGGGCGGGGCCATCTTCGGCCCTTTGCGCTTGCCGGTGATCGAGGCGAAGAAGTTGCGGTAGGCGGTGTTCAGGTCGGCCAGGGCCTGCTGGAGCACCACCGCCGACACCTCGCCCAGCCAGGCGCGTTCCGGCGTCTTCTTCGCCTCGGTGATGATGCGCTTGGACAGCTCGCCATCCGAGATGTACGGCAACCCCTGCTCGTGGGCTTCCTGCCGGATGCGCAGCCCGTCGTTGTACACCACCCGCGCGCACCCGAACGCCTTCGCCAGCGCCACGCGCTGACCAGGCGTCGGATAGAGGCGGAAGTTGTACCGAAGCTGCACGCCATGATTCTACCATTGGTTTATGGCTGAACATGGAGACATCAGGACTGGTAGACACTGTGTTTTCGTCCTACACGCCCACTTGGTTTTCGTGACCAAGTTCCGGCATCCGGTGTTCACCGGCGTCCACCTGGAGCGCATGGAGCAGATCATGCGGGAGGTGTGCGCGGACTTCGAGTGCGAGCTGACCGAGTTCAACGGCGAGGCCAACCACGTGCACCTGCTGGTGAACTTCCCGCCGAAGGTCGCCATCTCCCGGCTCGTCAACAGCCTCAAGGGCGTCTCCTCCCGCAGGCTACGCACCGAGTTCCCCGAGCTGGGCCGCCACTACTACCGGGCGAACAAGCTGTGGTCGGGTTCCTACTTCGCTGGATCGGTGGGCGGCGCTCCGATCAGCGTCCTGCGCCAGTACATCGAGCAGCAAAACCGCCCGGTCTGAGCCGGGTGAACGCCGGATCGCCGCCGAGGCGATCCGGCTTTTCCTGCCCTGCTCCGCAGGACGGTCCGCTTCACCCCCGGCCTGAAGGCCGGAGCACTGCGGACGAGTCAGGTAGCCGTAGGTGGTGAAGGTGGAGCGCTCCCACTCCACGCCCGTCAGCTCCCAGATGTGGAACAGGCGCGGCCCGGCGCTCCGCTTGGCGCCGTCGGCCGTGGCAGCCCACTCCAGGTGCACCTGCTCGCCGTCGAAGCTCACCGTCCCGTCCCCCACCGAGGCGCTCAGCGGGACGGTCGGTCCGGGCATCAGGTAGCGGTCGGTGGGTCCGGCGGGGATCTGCTCCACCGCGCGGCTGCGGTGCACCTCCTCGACGAGCAGTTCGGCGAGGACGGACGCGTCGGGGTCCACGGTGAGCCGGTAGGGGTCGGCGTCGTCGGGCAGTCTCCCCCCGACCGCCTGGGTGAAGGGGTCGGCGCCGCTGCGCAGCCACAGCCGCAGCCGGCCGCGTTTGCGCCCGGCCTCGAAGGTGAGGGTGGAGATCGCCGCCAACGGAACCGTGATCTCCCCCAGCGCCTTGCGCACCCTGTGCACCTTGCGGTCCAGCGCCGGGAGGATCCGCAGCACTTCGCCGTCGAACGTCCACGTCCCGTCGCGCGTGCGGAGCTCCGTCATAGGCGGATTCTAGGTGGGTACACACCGAAGGGCCCTGATTTGCACGGGCAGGGCTCCCAGGTGCCCGCCACCGGAAACAGTTCGACGGCGACAGGACCGTGCTCCCGTCCCCGGCCGAGCCGTCCCGGCCGCGGACGACAATCGAGGAGGGCCGGAAAGTGCACACCCAACCCACCCACGCCGAGACGGTCTTCACCTACGGGTCGCCGGCGTTGAAGTTCGGCGCCGGAGCCGCCGAGGAGATCGGTTTCGACCTGTCCCGGCTCGGCGTCCGCCGCGTGCTGGTGATAACCGATCCCCAGATCGCCGCCACCGGGCACCCCCAGCGGATCGCCGACCGGATGGCCGCCTACGGCATCGAGGCCCACGTCTTCGACGGCGTCCACATCGAGCCCACCGACACCAGCATGACCAAGGCGATCGAGTACGCCCAAGGCAGCGGCCCCTGGGACGCCTTCGTGGCGGTCGGCGGCGGCTCCAGCATCGACACCGCCAAGGCCGTCAACCTGCTCACCACCAACCCCGGGGAGCTGATGGACTACATCAATGCCCCCGTGGGCGCCGCCAAACCGCCGTCCAAGCCGCTCAAACCGCTGGTCGCGGTGCCCACCACCACCGGCACCGGCGCCGAGAGCACCACCATCTGCGTGCTGGACGTGCTGTCGCTGAAGGTCAAGACCGGCATCAGCCACGCCTGGCTGCGCCCCACCATGGCGGTGGTGGACCCGCTGCTGACGGTCACCCAGCCGCCGGAGGTGACCGCCTCGGCCGGGATGGACATCCTCTGCCACGCACTGGAGAGCTACACCGCCCGCCACTACACCTCTTATGAGCGCAAGACGCCCGAGCAGCGGGTGCCTTACTGCGGGTCCAACCCGATCTCCGACATGTGGTCCGAGCAGGCGCTGCGGCTGCTGTCGCGGTCGTTCCGCACCGCCGTGCGCGACCCGGAGAACCTGCAGGCGCGCACCGAGATGGCGCTGGCGGCCACCATGGCCGGGCTGGGCTTCGGCAACGCCGGGGTGCACATCCCGCACGCCAACGCCTACCCGATCGCCGGGCGGGTGCGCGACTACCACGCCCCCGGCTACCCGGGCGACGAGCCGCTGGTGCCGCACGGCATGTCGGTGTCGCTGACCGCGCCGGAGGCGTTCCGCTTCACCTTCCCCGCCGCCCCCGACCGGCACGTGCGGGCCGCCGAGCTGCTCGACCCCGGCCTGGAGCGCCCGGACGACCCGGCCGAGTACCTGCCGGCGGCGCTGCTGCGCGTGATGCAGGACATCGGCATCCCCAACGGGGTCGGCGCGGTCGGTTTCGCCGCCTCGGACGTGCCGGACCTGGTGGACGGGGCGCTGAAGCAGCAACGGCTGCTGTCCACCGCCCCGCGCCCGGTGAGCGGGGAGGATCTGGAGCAGATCTTCACCCGCTCGCTGTCGCTGTGGTGATCTCCGCCACGGCGGACGGACGGGACGGGCGCTAAAGAAGGGCCCGACGAGGCCGTCTTCAGCGCGTGGCGGCCGGCCGATGCGAACGACGGGAACCGGATGCCGACTTCTGCCAGACCCGAACAGATCGCCGCGGCGCTGCGCCGGGCGGGCCTTGCCGAGGTGGACGTCTCCACCCGCCGCCGGGCCGAGTACTCCAGCGACGCCTCGCTGTACCGGGTGGTGCCGAGCGTGGTGGCCTTCCCCCGGGCCGCTGAGGAGGTGGCGGCGGCGCTGGAGGTGTGCCGGTCGCTGGGGGTGCCGCTGACGGCGCGCGGGGCGGGCACCTCGATCGCCGGGAACGCCGTGGGCGCGGGCGTGGTGCTGGACTTCTCCCGGCACCTGCGCCGCATCCGCGGCATCGACCCGGCCGCGCGCATCGCCGAGGTCGAGCCCGGGGTGGTGCTGGATGAGCTGCAGCGGGCGGCCGCCGGGCACGGGCTGCGGTTCGGGCCCGACCCGTCCACGCACAACCGCTGCACGATCGGCGGGATGATCGGCAACAACGCCTGCGGGTCGCGGGCCCTGGGGTTCGGCCGCACCAGCGACAACGTCGCCGCGCTGGAGGTGCTGACCGGCACCGGCGAGCATCTGGTGCTGCGGCGGGGGGCCGGTCCGGGCTCTTCGGCGACGCTGGCCGCGCTGGAGAAGGCGGTCGGCGCGCACCTGGCGGTGATCCGCACCGAGCTGGGCCGGTTCGGACGGCAGATCTCCGGTTACTCGCTGGAGCACCTGCTGCCGGAGCGGGGGTTCGATACGGCGCGGGCGTTCGTGGGCAGCGAGGGCACCTGGGGGGTGCTGCTGAGCGCCACCGTCGAGCTGGTCCCGGTGCCGGACCGTCCGGTGCTGGTGGTGCTGGGCTACCCCGACATGGCCGATGCGGCCGACGCGGTGACGGGCGTCCTGCCGCACCGTCCGATCGCCGCCGAGGGGCTGGACGCGCGGATCGTGGACGTGGTGCGGCGGCTGCGCGGCGAGGCGGCCGTGCCGCAGTTGCCTTCGGGCGGCGGCTGGCTGCTGGTGGAGCTGCCCGGTGAGAGCGACCCGGCCGGGGTGATCCGGGACGCCGGCGCACTGGACCACCGGGTCGTCACCGATCCGGCGGAGGCGGCGATGCTGTGGCGCATCCGCGAGGACGGGGCGGGGCTGGCGGCCCGGTCCGTCGGCGGGCACATGTCGCACGCCGGCTGGGAGGACGCCGCCGTGCCGCCCGAGCGGCTCGGCGCCTACCTGCGTGACTTCGAGGCGCTGCTGGCCGAGCGGGGCCTGTCGGGGGTGCCGTACGGGCATTTCGGCGACGGGTGCGTGCACGTGCGCATCGACTTCCCGCTGCACCGGCCGGGCGGGGTGAAGGTCTTCCGCGACTTCCTCACCGACGCGGCCCGCCTGGTGGCCTCCTACGGTGGGTCGATGTCGGGGGAGCACGGCGATGGACGGGCCAGGAGCGAGCTGCTGCCGCTGATGTACTCCCCCGCGGCGCTGCGGGCGTTCGAGGAGGTCAAAGGGGTCTTCGACCCCGATGACGTGCTCAACCCGGGGGTGGTGGTGCGGCCCCGGCCGCTGGACGCCGACCTGCGGGTGCCGGCCGCCGTCCCGCTGCGGCGCGGGCTGGGGTTCGCCTATGACGACGACGGCGGGGACTTCACCAACGCCGTGCACCGCTGCACCGGGGTGGGCAAGTGCCGCGCCGACCTGACCGGCTCCGGCGGCGTGATGTGCCCGTCCTATCTGGCCACCCGGGATGAGAAGGACTCCACGCGGGGCCGGGCCAGGGTGCTGCAGGAGATGGCCAACGGGTCGCTGGTGCGCGGCTGGCGGGCCCCCGAGGTGCACCAGGTGCTGGAGCTGTGCCTGGCCTGCAAGGGGTGCGCCTCCGACTGCCCGACCGGGGTGGACATGGCCACGTATAAGGCCGAGGTGCTCTACCAGTCGTACCGGCGGCGCCCGCGTCCCCTCTCGCACTATGTGCTGGGCGGCCTGCCCCGCCTGGCGCGGATGGCGTCCCTGGCCCCCGGCCTGGCCAACCGGCTGCTCGGCAGCCCGCTGGCGGGGCCGGGCAAGCGGCTGGCCGGGGTGGACGCCCGCCGTGACCTGCCGTCGTTCGCGCCCCGCACGTTCCGCAGCTGGTTCCGCAGGCATCCGGTCGCGCCCGGGGATCCGGTGCTGCTGTGGGTGGACACCTTCACCGACCACTTCACTCCACAGGTCGGGATCGCGGCGGTGCGGGTGCTGGAGGACGCCGGGTTCTCGGTGCGCATTCCCGACAAGCGGCTGTGCTGCGGCCTGACCTATATCTCCACCGGACGCTTGGATACGGCCCGCCGTCTACTGCGCCGCGCGGTGGACGTCCTGGCTCCCCATGCCGAGGCGGGTGTCCCGATCGTGGGCTTGGAGCCGTCCTGTGTCGCCGTCTTCCGCTCCGACGCCCGCGACCTGCTGGGCGGCGGGCGCGCTCCGGCCCGTCAGACGCCTCCCGAACCTTTGCGGCGGCTCCCATCGACGGCGGGTTCTGCTTCCGTGCCCGCCGGGCCGGACGCCCCGGAATCCTCCCGTGTGCCCGGTGATTCGTCCGGGGCGCCGGGCCAGGGCGCGTCCACCGGTTCGGGGCCGAAGGACCCGCGGTCCGTCGGCGCCGTCCGGCGGTCGCCGGTCGCCGTGCCGCATGTGCTGACCCTGGCCGAGCTGCTGATGGAGCGGGAAGGCTGGGAGCCGCCGTCGCTGGAGGGCGTGCGCGCGGTGGCGCAACCGCACTGCCACCACCATGCCGTGATGGGCTGGGACGCCGACCGGGCGCTGCTGGAACGGGCCGGGGCGGCGGTCGAGGCGGTCGGCGGCTGCTGCGGCCTGGCCGGCAACTTCGGCGTCGAACGCGGCCACTACGAGGTCAGCGTGGCCGTCGCCGAGACCGCGCTGCTGCCCGCCGTCCGCCGGGCCGGGGAGGAGGCCGTCGTGCTGGCCGACGGTTTCTCCTGCCGCACCCAGCTCGCCGCACTGGCCGATCGGCGCGGCGTCCACCTGGCCGAGCTGCTGGCGTCCCGGCGGTCTTGAACCCGCTCCCGGCGCCCTCCGGGTGAACCGTCTTCGGCCCGCCCTCCCGGCGGGGCCGGAGTGCGGGGCATGAATCCCAGGGCGTACTTCCGTGGGGTCAGTCGGGCAGGCGAGTGAGCTCGGGGAGGGGACGGCGGCAGATGTCGGCGGCCTCGGCGGGTGGGACGCCGAACATGCGGAGCAGGCCTTCGGTGACCTGATCGACGGCTTCGGCGTCGTCCCGGTCGGGGTGGGCGTGCAGGTAGTGGCCGAGGGAGAGGGCGGCGCCGCCGACCACGGCGATGGCCAGATCCAGGTCGTGGACGGCGGGGAAGCGGCCGGCCCGCACCGCGGCCGCGATGTCGCGGCGGGCCCGGGGGGCCAGGCCGCGGGGGGAGGACACCAGGGCGAAGCCGCTGTTGAGCAGGACCTTGCTGAGCTCGGGGTCCAGGCGGTGCATGCGGCCGGTGAGGCGGAACGCCTGGGCGAAGACCTCGGCGGGATCGTCGGGGGAGGCGGTGAGCTCGTCGAGGACGGCTCCGAGCCGGTCCAGGACGTCCTCGACCGCGGCGGCGAAAAGCTGCTCGCGGCTTTCGAAGTGGTTGTAAAAGGAGCCGAGGCCGACGTCGGCCGCCTGGGTGATCTCCAGGATCGGGACGTTCGAGGTGCCTTGGGCCAGGAAGGACTGGGCGGCGCGGATGAGCGCGCCCCGGGTGCGCGCCTTGCGCCGGTCCATCCGGGTGGGGGCGCTTCGGCTGCGCTCGGCCATCCCCCGTCCTTCCCCTCGTGCTGCTCCCGCCCTACCCTAAGTGGACCTTCAGAACTGAACAAATCGTCAACTTCACCTAGAGCAAGGGGCTAGATTGATGATAACGTCGCAATTGACGATTTCGTCATCTAGGTAAGGGGGACGCCGTGGGCGATCCGCACGCCGGCCTGCACAGCGAACAGGGCCCCCTGGCCGGGGAGCACCCGGGACGGGCCGCCTCGCCGGTCGTGAAGGTGCACGACCTGGCCTGGCTGGAGTTCGAAAAACCCGACCTGGCGCGGGCCGAGGCGTTCGCCCGGGCCTTCGGGTTCGCCGTCGCGCTGCGCACCGCCGACGAGCTGCACCTGCGGGGCACGAACCCGGGCGCCCCGTGCGTCCTGATCCGCCGGGGCAGGCGGTCCCGCTTCCTAGGCCCGGCGTTCCGGGCGGCCGACCGCGCCGACCTGGCGCGACTGGCGAAGGCGACCGGCGGCACGGTGACCGCCCTGCCGGACACCCTCGGCGGACGGGCCGTAGAACTGACCGACCCCGGCGGCCTGCCGGTCCGGGTCGTCGCCGACACCCTCGACCTGCCGGCCCTGCCCTCCCCCGCACCGCTGATCTGCAACTTCGGGGACGCCACACCGCGGATCAACGCGCCCCAACGCCCGCCCCGCGAACCCGCCGCGATCCAGCGGCTCGGCCACGTCGTGCTGCAGACCACCCGCTTCCGCCGGACGCTCGACTGGTACCTGGAGCACCTGGGGCTGATCGTCAGCGACTTCCTCTACTACGAAGGGCAGCGCGAACGCGGGCCCGTCATGGCGTTCATCCGCTGCGACCGCGGCCGCACCCCCACCGACCACCACACGCTCGCGATGGTGCTCGGGCCGTCCAACCGGTACGTGCACTCCGCCTACCAGGTCACCGACCTGGACAGCCTGGCGGCCGGCGGCGAGTACCTGCGCGAGCAGGGCTACCGCCGCTCCTGGGGGATCGGCCGGCACATCCAGGGCAGCCAGATCTTCGACTACTGGCGCGACCCGGACGGGTTCCTGGTCGAGCACTTCACCGACGGGGACCTGTTCGACTGCACCGTGGAGCCGGGCTGGGCGCCGATGACCGCCTCCGGGCTGGCCCAGTGGGGGCCGCGCGCCACCATGGACTTCCTGGGGATCAAACCGGGCCGCCAGTCGCTGGCCGAACTGCGCGCCATCCTCACCGCGCTGCGCGAGGACAACGAGTTCGACCTGCAGCGCCTGCGCGGCCTGCTGAAGGTGGCCGCGTCATGACCGCCCCCGAGCACCCGGTGGTGGTCGTCGGGGCGGGCCCGACCGGGCTGACCGCGGCGCTGCTGCTGGCCGACTACGGCGTGCCCACGCTGGTGCTGGACCGGTGGCCGACGGTCTACCCGCAGCCGCGCGCCGTGCACCTCGATGACGAGGTCGTCCGGATCCTCGCCCGGCTCGGCCTGGGCGAGGAGTTCACCGCGATCTCCCGTCCGGCGCTCGGCCTGCGGCTGGTGGACGCCCGGCTGCGGGTGCTGGCGGAGTTCCGGCGGAGCGCCGAGACCGGCCGGCACGGCTTCCCCGAGGCCAACATGTTCGACCAGCCGGAACTGGAGAAACTGCTGCGCGCCCGCATGGCCGACTGCCCGCACCTCACCTTCCGGGGCGGGGTCGAGGTCACCGCCGTGCACCAGGACGCCGACGGCGTGCGCATCGACTACACCGAGGCGGAGACCGCCGCTTCCCTGCGCGCCCGGTACGTGCTGGGCTGCGACGGCGCCAACAGCCTCGTCCGCCGCGCGATCGGCGCGACCATGCGGGATTTGAAGTTCGAGCAGCGGTGGCTGGTCATCGACGTGGCCACCGAGGCCGAACTGGGGCACTGGGAGGGCGTCCACCAAGTCTGCGACACCGACCGCGCCGCCACCTACATGCGGGTCGGCCCCACCCGCTACCGGTGGGAGTTCCGGCTGCTGCCCGGGGAGAGCGGCGCCGACTTCCGCGACCCGGCCGCTCTGCGGCCGCTTTTGTCCCCGTGGACGGCCGGTGTCCCGGACGAGGCGCTGCAAGTGCTGCGCGCCGCCGAGTACACCTTCCGGGCGCAGATCGCCGACCGCTGGCGGGACCGCCGCGTCTTCCTGCTCGGCGACGCCGCCCACCTCACCCCGCCGTTCATCGGCCAGGGCCTGTGCGCCGGGCTGCGCGACGCGGCGAATCTGGCCTGGAAGCTCGCGGCGGTGCTGCACGGGGCGCTTCCCGACCGCGCCCTGGACACCTACCAGGCCGAACGGGCGCCGCACGCCCGCGCCATGATCCAGCGCGCCAAGCTGGTCGGCGTCACCATGACCCGGGGCGGCCGGGCCGGCACCGTCCTGCGCCAAGTGCTCGCCCCGCGCCTGCACCACATCCCCGGCCTCTCCCGCCGGCTGTTGGACAGCCGCACCCCGCCGCTGCGCCGCTCCGCGCTGGTGCGCAAACCGTGGCACGGCCGGGGCCTGGCGGGAACCCTCTGCCCCAACGCCCTGCTGCCGGACGGCCGCCGCCTCGACCAGGTCACCGGCGGTCGCTTCGCGATCGTCAGCGCCGTGGTCCCGTCCGCTGAACAGCGCGCCGAGATCGAACGCCGCCGGGCGGCCCTGGTGGTCGCCGCCCCCGGCACCGACCTGCACCGCTGGCTCCGCACCGGCCGGGCCGCGGCGGCGCTCATCCGACCCGATGGGACCGTGCTCCAGGCCGGGCGGGACCCGGCGGTACTCTGCTCGGCCCTGCCGGTCTTCGACCGCGCCGACTCCTCCGCCCCGGCCCCTTGACCACACCACGACTTTGAGGAGAAACACCCATGCGCATCGCCAATCTCGCCGGACGCGCCGTCCTGCTCACCGAGGGCGGAGCCATCGACGTGCACAAGGCCAGCGGCGGCGCCCTGAGCTGCGACCCCCAGGAGCTGTTCGACCACTGGGAGGAGACCCGTCCGGCCCTGGCGGCGCTCAGCGGCGAACCCCTCATGTACGCCGCAGAAGAGCTGCGGGCGCCCGTGCCCCGGCCGCGGCAGATCTTCGCGATCGGCGTCAACTACCGCGACCACGCCGACGAAGCGGACCTGCAGGCGGCCTCCACGGACGCCCCGCCGCCCACCTTCACCAAGTTCGCCTCCAGCCTCACCGGCCCGGTCGCCCACGTGAAGCTGCCGGAAGGCTGGGTGGACTGGGAGGTGGAACTGGTCGTGGTGATCGGCCGCGGCGGCCACCGCATCGCCGCCGAGTCCGCCTGGGACCACGTGGCGGGACTGACCGTCGGCCAGGACCTGTCCGAACGGCTCACCCAGTGGTCCGGCCCGTCCCCCCAGCAGTTCTCCCTCGGCAAGTCCTACCCGGGGTTCGCCCCCACCGGCCCCGCCGTGGTCACCCTCGATGAGATCCCCGACCCCGCCGACCTGCGCATCAGTTGCACCCTCAACGGCGAGACCATGCAGGACTCCCGCACCTCGGAAATGATCTTCGACGTTCCCGCCCTGATCGCGCGGCTGTCGGCGATCACCACGCTGCTCCCCGGCGACCTCATCTTCACCGGCACCCCGGCCGGCATCGGCGCCACCCGCAACCCCCCGCGCTTCCTGACCGCCGGCGACGAGCTCGTCAGCACCATCGAGCACCTCGGCTCCCTGCGCACCACGTTTTCCTGAACCGTCCCTTCCGAGGAGAAAGCGATGCCTCCCGCCCCGCACACCCAAGGCGACCGGCCCCTCGTCCTGACCCCCGAGGACGTGCCCGCCATCGAAGCCGTCCCGCTGCACGCGCGGAACCTGCCCGCCAGCACCTATGAGCTGCTGCACCGCACGGCCACCGCCCACCCCGACCGGCCGGCCCTGTACCTGCTGGGCGAGGACGGTCGTCCCTGGCGGGAAGCGCCCTGCTGGAGCTATGGCACGCTGCTGCGGCGAGTGCACCAGGCCGCCAACGCCTACCTGTCGCTGGGCCTGCCCGCAGGCGGCGTCGTCGCGCTCATGCTGCCCAACCTCGGCGCCACCTACGCGGCCCTGCTCGGCGCCCAGGCGGTGGGGATCGCCAACCCGGTCAACCCGATGCTCGCCGAAGACCACCTGGTGGAGATCCTGACCCTGACCGGGGCGGAACTGCTGCTGGCCCCCGGCCCGGGATTGTCGGCGGAGCTGTGGGAGAAGGCCCGGCGGATCGCCTCCCGCCTGCCCGCCCTCCGCGCTCTGCTCGCCGTCGGCTCCCCGCCCGGCCCCCGGCCCGGCGCCGTCACGGAAGCGGACTTCGCCGCGCTGACCGCCGCCCAGCCCGGCGACCGGCTGCTCACCGACCGCCGTCCCGGGCCGCAGGACCTGGCCGCCTACTTCCACACCGGCGGCACCACCGGCGTGCCCAAGGTCGCCCCGCACACTCACGCCATGGAGACCTACATGGCCTGGGCGCTGGGCTGCTCGGGCGGCTACCTGGAGGGCGCGGTCATGCTGTCGGGCCTGCCGCTGTTCCACGTCAACGCCCTGCACGTCACCGGCCTGGGCCCCTTCATGCACGGCATTCCCGTGGTCTCCCTCGGCCCGCTGGGCTACCGGGATAAGACGCTGCTGGCCGACTTCTGGCACATCATCGAGCACTACCGGGTGACGAGCTTCTCCGGGGTGCCCACCGTCTACGCCAGCCTTCCCCCGATCCCCGACGGGGTGGACATCTCCAGCCTGCGCGCCGGGGCGGTCGGGGCCGCGCCCCTGCCCAAGAAGGTCCGCACCGCCTTCGAGTCGTCCGCCAAGGTCCCCATGCTGGAGGGCTACGGACTGACCGAGGCGACCTGCGCGACCTCCACCACCCCCGCCTTCGCCCCCCGCGCCGGCTCGGTCGGCCTGCGGCTGCCCTACCAGCGGGTCAAAGCCGTCACCGTGGACGCCGAAGGCCGCCCCGTCGCCGACTGCCCGCCCGGCCGGACCGGCGTGCTGGCCATCAAGGGCCCCAACGTCTTCCCCGGCTACCTGCGTCCCGGCCCCACCGGTCCCGCCCCCGACCCCACCGGCAAGATCTACGACGGCTGGCTCCTCACCGGCGACCTCGGCCGGGTGGACGAGGACGGCTACCTCTACCTCGCCGGCCGGGCCAAGGACCTCATCATCCGCGGCGGCCACAACATCGACCCCGTCCCGGTCGAGGAATCCCTGCTCGCCCACCCCGACGTGATCGCCGCGGCCGTCATCGGCGCCCCCGACCCGCACTCCGGCGAGGTCCCCGTCGCCTACCTCGTTCTCCGGGACGGAGCCCAGGTCACCGAGGAGGACCTGCACGCCTGGGCGCGCGCCCACGCCCCGGAGCCGGCCGCCGCCCCCAAGGCCGTCCACGTGGTGCCGAGCCTGCCCACCACCGCGGTCGGCAAGATCTTCAAACCCGCCCTGCTCCAGGACAGCGTGCACCGCATCGTCGCCCGCGTCCTCACCGAAGCCGACCTGACCGGGGAGGTGCACGTGGAGCTGCGCGATGGCCGTCCGCACGCGACCGTCCACCTGACCGGCGGCGACGCCGACCGGCTGGCGGCCGAACTCGACCGCTACTCCTTCACCTACGAGATCGCGGGGTGACCTCGTAACGTCCTCGGTGACCACGACGGCCGCCGCCTGGATGTCCCGCGTCCGCGGGCCGGACCGGTCGAGGGGTGGTGCGCCGACCTGTTGGAGCGCCTGCCCCATTGGGGCACCGGACGGCCGTGGCAAGGCGGCGGCCTGGTTCGACCGCGCCGCCGACCTCCTCGGCCGGGCCTCACGTTTTCCCAAGGTGCCCGCGCCCTCTTCGGGCAGGTGGGTTGCGGCCGTGCACCTGGCTAGAGCAAACGCGCCTAGGCCAAGCTCCTGGCCGCCTGACCGAACACCCGAAAACGGCCCAGCCCTCGGCAGACCAACGGACTTGGCCCGCTCACCGGGCCGCATCCCCCGGGCTGGAGGCATCACCCGGGTCCACGCCGCGCATCTCGGGGAACTCCGGCGTCACGTCCAGGACGGCCTTGCCCGGCACCCGCCGCTCCAGCAGGGCTTGGATCGCCTCGTCGAAGCGCTCCCAGGAGCCCCGCCAGCCGATCTCCGGAGAAAGCCCGCCGTCTGCGACGAAGCCGAGCAGGACGGCCAGGTCGGGGCCGGGCTCGTCGGCGTCGCCGAACGTGCTGATCGTCTTGGCCGGACCGGGAGAGTACAGCGAGTACGGCTCGAACACCGCCGGTTCACCGGACGCCCAGCCGATGCTCTGGACGTCCCCGCCCGGGGCGAGGAGCCGCCAGGCGGCGGCCAGTTGCGGGCCGCCCACGGTGTCGAGGATGAGGTCGACCGGACGGTCGATGCCGTCCAGGCCGATCACCACCTGGCGGGCGCCCAGGTCGGCCAGGTCGGCGGTGCGGGCCGCCGAGCCCACCGAGGCGATGACGTGGGCGCCGCCCAGGGCCGCCAGCTGGACCGCATAGCGCCCCACCCCGCCGGCCGCGCCGGTGACCAGCACCCGCCGTCCCAGGATGGGGCGGGTGCGCAGCGCCCGCAGCGCGGTGACGCCGGCCACCGGCAGCGCGGCGGCGTCGGCGAGATCGACCCCATCGGGGACCTCGGCGACGGCGGTGGTGTCCACGGCCATCCGCTGGGCCCACGCTCCGGTGCCCAGCGCCGCGACCCTGGCGCCCACGGACGGCCCGGTGCCGTCCGCCGCGGCCCGCACGACGATTCCGGCGGCGTCGTAGCCGTGCACGGTTCCGGCCGGACGCTGCGCGGCGAAGGTCACCTCACCGCGGTTGAGCGAGATGTGCCGGACTTCGAGCACCAACTGGCCGGGGGCGGGGTCGGGTTCGGGAACCGTGCCGAAGCGCAGGGCGGTCGGGGCGTCGGGATCGACGATGAGCGCGCGCATGGTCATGCGAACTCCTCCGTACTCGGAGCAACTATCCGGACCGCCGGTCCGTATAGCGCACGGTAACATATCCGGACCAACAGTCCGCATTCTTGGAGGCGCTCATGACGGCCGTCCGGCGCACCGAACGCGCCGACGCCGCCCGCAACCGCCGCGCGGTGCTGCAGGCCACCGAACGGCTCCTGGCCGAAGGCGGCGGCGACCACATCTCACTGGACCGCGTCGCCGCCCTCGCCGGCGTCGGCAAGGGCACCGTGTTCCGCCGCTTCGGCAGCCGCGCCGGCCTGCTCCAGGCCCTGTTGGAGGAGAAATCCCGCGAGCTGCGCGAAGCGATCACCAGCGGCCCTCCCCCACTGGGCCCCGGCGCCCCCGCCCGGCAACGGCTGCTGGCCTTCCTGGACCGCCTCGGCGAAATCGCCGAACACAACGCCGTCCTGCTGTCCGCCCACGAACAGGCCTGCGCCGAGGACAAATACAACGACCCCAGCTACCGCTTCTGGCACCGCCACCTGAGCGCCCTGCTCGCCGAAGGCCGCCCCGGCTGCGACGCCGACTTCCTGGCCCACGCCCTCCTGGCCGCCTTCGACGGCAACCTGATCCGCCACATAACCCGCCCCGAGGACCCCCGCCGCTTCACCCGCTCCATCCAGCAGATGGCCACAGCCCTGCTCGACCACCCCTGACCGTCTGCCTCCCCGGGCGGTCTGATCGCCGTTCGGCGAGGACCTCTCGCCAGGGTCTCCCCTGGGAGGCTGAGGTCCCCTCGGCTGTGACCCGGCGGGCGCGGGCATGCATCTGCCGGCGTCCTTCGGGATCTCGCACCGAGTCGCAGGCGGAGATCCACCAGCGGCGCACGAAGCCGTCCAGCACCCCGAGGTCGAGGCCGACGCGGACCTCGCCGAGCACCGCCTTGAGCCCGGCGTCGAACGCTTCGCGGTCCTCGGGCACCGTCAAGGCGGCCCGGATGGCGCGCAGATTCTTCTCCGGCCCAGGTGCACGGCCGTGGCCGGAGATGAAGCCATCCGGTCGCACGGCCATCGCGGGCCTCCTCTCACTGCCTGTGAGCCACCGGCGACCTGCCGACACGTACCGGGTCGGTGGGGAGAAGAGTTCGCACCCGATCGCTGCCTCAACGGCCGCTCTTATGCCACTGGAGGCGGAGGCGGGCACCGGCATCTGCACCCCGCGCGGCTCGCCCCGGACGTCCACAGCCCGAGATCCACAGGCAGCCCCACCTGCCCGTATCGCGTCCACGGTACTGGCGATGGACTGCCCGGACCGTCCGCCGCGCCACTCCCGTCCTCGCCCATCAACGGTTTAAAACTCGTCGAGGCCGCCGACCTGGCCGATGGTGAAGATGTGGCGGTTGGCCGAGCAGATCGTCTCAAGGGTGTGGATCGGCGTTCCCTCACTGGAGTAGGACGCACGGAGGATCTGGACGACCCACTCGCCGGGATCGAGTTGCAAAGTGTCGGCCTCAAAACGGGTGGCCGGACGGGCGGTCAGGGTCTCCTCTGCGTGCCCGAAGGTATAGCCGAGTGCCTGGATCGCCGACTGCAATGAGGGCTTGATGAAGTCCGGTTCGGCGATGCGAGTCCCTCCGAAGAGGTCGTTGCGGAAGAAGGACGTGGCGATGCGGACGGGCACGTCGTTGGCGGTCATCATCTTGCGGCGGGCGATGACCTCGTCCCCCGGCTGAATGCGCAGGCAGGCGGCGACGTGCTCGGTGGCCTCCTCAAGGCCGACATAAAGCATCTTGCGTCCGGCCGTGATGCCCTGCCTCTCGGCCTCCGTCAGGAACAACGAGGCCGAACCGCGGGTGGCCGGATCGGTGGGCAGCGCCCGCTGCACGATCACCGGCGGTCGCTGACCGACCGGCGGCGCCGGAGCCTTGGCCGCCGGCCCCTTGCGCATCTGGGAAACCCGGCCCGGCGTGACGCCGAGCGCCTTGGCGATCTCTTCGAGGGTGTAGCCGGCCTCCCTGGCCTCGGCGATGGCGCCGCGCCGGATCCGTGCGGCCTCTTCGGCGATTCCCTGCTGCTCGGTCATCGCCCGAGTGATCGCCCGCGCCCTCTCAATCGGGTCTGCGATGGCGGCCATATCGCGAAGCGTCCTCAAGTCCATGGACGAAGTCTCTGCCGCTCCGGTGAAGAGCGGCAGCCCTTGACGTGTTCGAACCGCCTTACCCCGGCGCCTGGCGGCGGGCGGTCTCCCAACACCGGGTCACCGCCTCGAACTCTCCCTGATCATGCGCGGTGCTTCCGTTGCACGCCTGATGAACGGGATTGATTCGGGAGAGCGCAGCACGGCGGCAGCGACCTCTCCAAAGGCAACGCCGGAGAGGGACGCCGCCTGCCGACCCGTATCAGTGCAGGTCGTGCCGTCCCGTCTTGACTGAGGAGATGAACGCCCGCCACTGGTCCGGGCCGAACCCGAGGACCGGGCCGTCCGGGTTCTTGGAGTCCCGCGCCGGCACCACCGCCCGGCCCGAGGCGACCTCCACGCAGTTGCCTTCTTGGGTGCTGCGGCTGCTCTTGCGCCACTGAATGCGGGAGAAGTCCACTACGGACCCGCGCCCCTCACTCATACCGCCCCCCTTTCCGTTAGTGATCGTCCCGGCGGCGGCCTGCTACAGGCGGGCCGTCGGGTCCATGGTCGGGGTGGGGCCACTTGGCCGACTCGTCGCGTTCCAGGCGGGAGACCTCTTCCATACGGTCGGACGGGATGATCACCTGGGTGACTTCCAGAGCGTTTCCGTCCTTGGCCGAATAGCCGATGCGGACGATCTCCCAGACCGGCAGGGAGACCGGGATCTGCAGCAAGGCGGCCTCCTGCTGGTCGGGCATCCGGGCGCGGCGGCGCTCCAGCCACTCGATCGGGCCGTGCCCGGCCTCTTCCAGGCGGTCGATCCAGGCGCCCGGGCCGGTGCCATAGGGGTCCTTCACCAGCGGGGCATCTGCAACCCCTCGGGGATGGATCCAGGTAGTGCTGATCTGGAAGGGCGGCTCGCCCGGCGGGCCGGTGACCCGGCGACGGCAGCAGATGGTGGCGCCGACCTCGACGTTGAGCATGTGGGCGAGCCGGGCGTCCGTCAGGGGCTCTTCGGTGACGGTGGGCTCGATGTGATGGATCCACAGCTCGTCGCCCTGCGCGGCCGGGAAGCTGTAGCCGCCGGCGGCGGGCTTGCCGTCCACGACATGCCGGGTGTTGCGGCGCACGATATTAGTGCGCAGGATCACCCGGCGCTTGGTCGGCCGGACGACCGTTCCACGCCGCGGCACCGCCCACAGCCGTCCTTCGTCCTCCAGAACGCTGATGGCTCGCGCCACGGCGTTGCGGGAGACCCCGTACTCCCTGGCGAGGTCGGCGTGCCGGGGCAGCCTCTCGCCCGGTGCCCATTCGCCGTTCTGGATGCGTTTGCGCAAGTTGTCGGCGATTTCTCGATACCGAATCACCGCCACGAGCCCTCCCTGAATGAAGATGTGCAGCGCATCTGTCGCGTGCAGGACGGGCGATAGCGAGCCGGGAGGGTGCAGTGCGGCGGCGGGCGTCCTCCCCGAAGGCGATGTCAGTGAGGGGGATGCGCCCGCCGCCGACGTATCAGCGCAGGTCGTGTCGTCCGGACTTGATCGAGGACAGGAATGCCCGCCACTCATTCCGGCTGAAGGCGAGGACCGGGCCGTGGGGGTTCTTGGAATCGCGGGCCAGCACCATCGCCTCGCTTGGGGCGACCTCGACGCACGAACCGTTGTTGGCGCTGGCGCTCGCCTTGCGCCAGGGGAGGTTGAAGAGGTCCACGTGGCCACCTCCGCTTCTTACGAAGCATCCATTTCTTGAATTATGCGACCGATCAGGGCCCGTGACTCGTCAGGGCTGATGGCTCTTGCCCTCAGTTGATCAAAGAGCTGGGTGTAGTCATCGACCTCATCAAGGTTTTCCAAGTAGATACTGCCCCGCCGGTAATCGATGTACACGACGTCCGGGTCGTAGCGCTCCGGGAAGGACAGAATCTCGAAGGCGCCGTGCATCGACGGATGGGCGCCCGCTGAGAAGGGGAGCACCTGGATGGTGATGCCGGGTTGCCGGGACAGGTCGATCAGGTGTTTCAGTTGCTGTTGCATTGTGGCGACGCCGCCGACGTGGCGGCGCAGCGCGCCTTCGTTCTGGATGATCCACAGTTTGGGGCGGTCCGGCTCCTCCAGGAGCTTTTGTCGCCGCATGCGGACCTCTAGGCGGCGTTCGCCTTCCGCGGGGCCGACCGTGTCGTCGGCCGTGAGGACGGCGCGGGCATAGTCTTCGGTCTGCAGCAAGCCGAAGATCACTTCTGGCTGGTAGCTGCGGATCTCGGCGACCTCTTCTTCAAGGCCGACATAGGTTTCGAACCAGGTGGGGATGGCGTCCTCTCCGACTTTCTGCCACCAGCCGCGCTGGCGGCTCTGCCGGGCGAGGGTTACCAGCATCTCGGTGTGCGCCTCATCAAGTCCATAGAACCGGCATAGCGCCATGATGTCGGCGACCTTCGGGGCGTGAGCGGCCGCCTCGATTCGGCTGACGGTGGCCGGAGCGATATCGGCGTATCTTGCCGCCTCCTCGCGGGTCTTCCCGGCTTCCTTGCGCAGCTTGCGCATCTCTGCGGCAAGCCGCCTCCTGCGCACCGTGGGGCTGGTCCGTCTTGTCACTCCGACCTCCCGTCCGAACGAAATATCCGTTTCTGAACGGACAGTTTTTGAGCGAGTTCACTTCATGGCGTTTACAGAACGAGCTCGCTCATGCACACTGCGAACATAGCGCCAATCACGCGGTGTGTTCGAGTGATTGCAGAACCTCGTCGTGGGTTCGTCAGGTCGGGAAGGGGCCAAGCGATGCCGCAGGCGACATCACCGCAGGTCGTGCGGTTTCGGTTGCTGTGCGGGCTGTGTCATCGGCTGCGGGAGTGCGGGTGTGAGTCCGGGCTGCTGTGGCCGATCCCGGGGGAGGCCGTGTTGCGGGTGCTCTACCCGGGGCAGTCCGGCAGGTGGCTGAGCGTGGCGGCGGTCGAATGCCGGGGGGCGTGGATGTTCGCCTTCGGGCCGTGCGTCACCGGTGCCGATGACCTGCGTGCCGCCGCGGCCCGCATCGCCCGGCTGGTGGGCGTCAAATGAGCTGGATTCCGTTGGGGGCTCGTACCGTTCCGGCGGATCCCGCGTGTGTTCGTCCGGTTCGCCGCTGGCTGGCGGGTTTGCTGGCCGGGCGTTCCCCCTGCGTTCGTGAGATCACCGACGATGCGGTGCTGTTGCTGTCGGAGACGCTGACCAACGCCGTCCGCTACGGCAGCGGACCCACCGTCACCTGCAGCGTGGCGCTGTTGCCGGACGCCCTTCACATCGAGGTCACCAACCGGGCCGGGGCCACCCTGCCGCATTTCGTCCACGACGCCGATGCCGAGCACGGTCGTGGCCTGCCGATCCTGGACGCCCTGGCCCGGGCCTGGGGATACCGCGTCCTGCTACAGGACCACCTGAGCGTGTGGTGTGAGATCGAGACCGGGCGCGGCCGTTGAGGACGGGCGGTCAGGCGGCGCGGCGGCGGGCGATCTCGTAGAGGGCGATGCCGGCGGCGACGCCGGCGTTGAGGGACTCGGCCCGGCCGGGCATGGGGATGGTGGCCAGCATGTCGCAGGTCTCGGCGACCAGGCGGCTGAGGCCCTTGCCCTCGGAGCCCACCACCAGCACCAGGGGGCCGTCGGCGATCTCCAGGTCGGCGACGGTGATGGCGCCGCGGGAGTCCAACCCGGCCACGAAGCAGCCGGCCTGCTGGTAGGCCTTCAGCTGGCGGGTCAGGTTGGTGGTCTGGGCGACCGGCAGATTGGCCAACGTGCCCGCCGAGGACTTCCAGGTGCCGGCCGTCACCCCGGCCGAGCGGCGCTCGGGGATCACCACGCCGTTGGCGCCGAACGCCGCGGCCGAGCGCACGATGGCGCCCAGGTTGCGCGGGTCGGTGATGCCGTCGCAGGCCACGATCAGCGGCGGGGTGCCGCGCTGAAGCAGCTCCTCGGGGTCGGCGTACCGGTAGGGGCGGACCTGCAGGGCGATGCCCTGGTGGACGGCGCCGTCGGTGAGGCGGTCCAGTTCGCTGCGCCCGGCCTGCAGCAGGGGAATGCCCCGGTCACCGGCGATCTTGACCGCCTCGCGGATCCGCTCGTCGGTGTCGGACACCACATACAGCGCCTTGCCGGGCACGCCCGCGCGCAGCGCCTCCACCACCGGGTTGCGGCCCACCACCAGTTCGGGGGCATCGGGCCCGTTCGCCCGCCGGGTGCCCGCCGGACGGGCCGGGCTTTCGGCGCCCTGGGCCAGGGCGCGCGGCCCGAGGGTGCGGGTGCCGGTGCGGGCGGCGTTCTTGGCGGCCCGGGCGGCCTGCCGGCGGGCGTACCAGTGCCGGTCCTCGGCCTTGGGAGTGAAGCTGGGCCCCTTCTTACGGCGCTTGGCCATGCCGAAAATCCTCCGAAAATCCCCTGGAATCCCGGGGCGGCGACTGGCGGCCCGGCCCCCGCAACGAACTCCTCATTCTAGGCGGCCTCGGCGATCGCTCCGGCCGCGGCCGAGCGGCACGGCCTCCCGCCACACCACGGTGAACCGATGCGGCCCGCCCCGAACGTCGCCCTCCGGACGGCTTCCGCCCGTCCGGGCGACAAGACGTCAGTCGCGCTTGAGTTCCCAGCGCGGGCCGTGCGGGGTGTCCTCCACCACGATGCCGGCGGCGGCCAGGCTGTCGCGGATCTCGTCGGCGGCGGCGTAGTCCTTGCGGGCGCGGGCCGCCTGACGCTGCTCCAACGCCACCTTGACCAGGGCGTCCACCACCGGGCGCAGGTCGGAGCCGCGGTCGTCGGCCCACGGCTCGGCCAGCGGGTCCAGCCCCAGCACGCCCATCATCCCCCGCACCGACGCCAGGCGCCGGGCCACCTCGGCCCGGTCCCCGGAGGCCAGGGCGCTGTTGCCGTCCCGGACGGTCTCGTGCAGCACCGCCAGGGCCTGCGGCACGCCCAGGTCGTCGTTCATCGCGGCGGTGAACGCCTCCGGCAGCTCGGCGGCCGGCTCCCCGGCCCCCACCAGCTCGGCGGCGCGGGTGACGAAGCCCTCGATGCGCTGGTAGGCGGTGACGGCCTCGGCCAGGGAGCCGTCGGTGTAGTCCATCAGCGACCGGTAGTGCGCCGAGGCCAGGTAGTAGCGCACCTCCACCGGACGGGCCTTCTCCAGCAGGTCGGTCAGCAGCACCACGTTGCCGATCGACTTGCTCATCTTCACCCCGTCCACGGTGAGCAGCCCGTTGTGCAGCCAGTAGCGGGCGAAACCGTCACCGGCCGCCTGGGACTGGGCCCGCTCGTTCTCGTGGTGCGGGAAGATCAGGTCCACTCCGCCGCCGTGGATGTCGAAGGTCGGCCCCAGGTACTTGGTGGACATCACCGAGCACTCCAGGTGCCAGCCGGGCCGGCCCTCCCCCCAGGGGGTCTCCCAGCTCGGCTCGCCGGGCTTGGCGCCCTTCCACAGCGCGAAGTCGCGGGGGTCGCGTTTGGCGTCCTCGTTGGGGGTGTCGCCGGCCGGGCGCATGTGCTCCAGCCGCTGGTGGGACAGCTCGCCGTAGTGCTCGGCCCAGGAGTTGACGTCGAAGTAGACGTCCCCGGCGGCGGTGTAGGCGTGCCCGGCCTCCAGCAGCCGGCGGATCAGCACGATCATCTCCGGCACGTGGCCGGTGGCGCGCGGCTCGACGGTGGGCGGCAGGCAGCCCAGCAGCTCATAGCCGCGGGTGAAGATCCGCTGGTTGGCCTCGGCCAGCGCGAACCAGGGCACGCCGCGTTCGGCCGCCGCTGCGATGATCTTGTCGTCCACGTCGGTGACGTTGCGGACGAACGTCACCTCATAGCCCAGGTGCCGCAGCCAGCGCAGCAGCACGTCGTAGATCACGCCCGAGCGCAAGTGCCCGATGTGCGGTTCGGCCTGCGGGGTCGCGCCGCACACGTACATCCCCACCCGGCCCTCGTGCAGGGGCTTGAACGGGCGGACGGTACGGGTGCCGGTGTCGTACAGGTGCAGGCTCACGCAGTCAAGGTTATTGGATGGCCGGGTGCTCCCGGCGCGTTTCACCGTCCCTGCGGGGCCTTGGGGGCGGTCTTGGCCCACCGGCACAGCTCCACGAACACCAGGGCGTTGGGGACGAGCCCGGTCTCGGCGGTCAGCCGCGTGCCGGTGTCCAGGCGCTGCACGTACACCATGCCGTGGCCGAGCCCGGCCTGCCCGATCGCCTCCCACGGCGCCGTCTTGCCGTTCTTGCTCACGCCGGTCCGGTCCACGGTGAACGGGCCGAACCGCACCGGGCGTCCCGCCTGGAACTCGGCCCGGGCCCGGGGCAGTTCCCGCTGGGCGATCTCGGCCATGATCACCTCGCCGAGCTCGCGCACTCCCGGCAGCACCTCGCTCAAGACGAACTCGCCGTCGCCGTCGGCGACGGTGAAGCTCCAGCGGGGGCGCCCGTCCCGGCCCGGCCGCGCCGTCGCGGTCACGCTGCGCAGCTCGTCGAAGCGGTGGACGCAGGTGCGGCGCGGCGCCAGGCGCACCAGGCCGTCTTCGAACACGAAGACCGCCTGCCCGCGGCCGCGCAGCGCGCCGTCGCGCACGATCCACCACAGGCCGCTCAGGTAGGCGGCCGCCAGCAGCGCCCCGCCCACGCCCATCCAGCGCGGCCCTTCGACCAGGTAGAACAGGGCCGACAGCACCAGCAGCACGCCCGGCGGCGCCAGCAGCGCCAGCCAGATGACCGCCCTCCGGAACTCCGGGCGGGCGTCGAACGACCGGACCGGCTCGCCCAGCCGCCGCGATTCGGCCAGATCGAGCACAGGCCGGGGAAACTGCGCAGACGCCACGGGAAAACGCCTACCCCGCCCGTCTGGAACGAATCCCCCACCAGGCCCTTTTCGATCTGTGGTGACCGCAGTCACCGGGCGGCGGTTCGGGCACGGCCCGCCCGAGACCGCCGCCCGGCGGGGTTCAGCCGGTCACGACAGCCGCGCCCAGCTCCAGGCGTACTCGGGGTCCTCGCAGCGGGCCGCCGCCGGGCCCAGCAGCAGGGGGCGGAAGGTGTCGACCATGACGGCGGTCTCGCTGGTGGCGGTGTGCCCGGCCCGCATCGCCTCGATGACCGCCTCCACCGCGCCGGGCGCCGGACCGTGGGTGAAGCCGGCCGGGTGCAGGGAGATCGAGCCGATGCCGATGCCCGTGCCGCGGCGGGCCGAGTAGTCGCCGCCCACATAGAACATCAGCTCGTCGGAGTCGACGTTGTGGTGGTTGTAGGGGATCGGCACCGCCTGCTCGTGGAAGTCCAGGGGACGCGGGCAGAACGAGCAGATCACAAAGTTCGGCCCTTCGAAGGTCTGGTGCACCGGCGGCGGCGCGTGGATGCTCTTCACCACCGGTTCGAAGTCGGCGATGTTGAAGGCGTACGGGTACAGGTAGCCGTCCCAGCCCACCACGTCGAACGGGTGGTGCAGGTAGGTCAGGCGGCTGAGCCCGGCGCGGGTGCGCACGATCACCGGGACCTCCTCGCCGTCGGCCAGCAGCGGTTCGGTGGGGGCGCGCAGGTCCCGTTCGCTGTAGGGGGCGTGCTCCAGGAACTGCCCGTACTGCGACAGGTAGCGCCGGGGCGGCCGCACGTGCCCGCGCGCCTCGATCACCAGGGCGCGCAAGGTCTCCTCGCCGGTGGGGATCCAGCGGTGAATGGTGCCGGTGGGGATGACCACGTAGTCGCCGGAGGTGACCTCCAGCGCCCCGTAGGTGGACTCCAGCCGGGCCGCGCCGGTCTGCACGTAGACCACCTCGTCGCCCACCGAGTTGCGGTACAGCTCGCCGGGCCCGCTCGCCGGGTCCACCGCGGCGAAGGAGATCCGCACGTCCTCGTTGCCCGCCAGCAGCTGCCGCCCCAGCAGCAGATCGCCGCCGACCGGCAGGTCCTGGGTGCGGTAGGCGCGGGGACGCAGCGGATGGTTCGGCTCCAGCGGCCCCTCGCCGGCGCCCTCGGGCATCTCTTCGCTCTTGAGGATCGCCGTGGGAGCGTGCCGGTGGTACAGCAGGGAGGAGTGCGAGGAGAAGCCCTCCTCCCCCATCAGTTCCTCTGCGTACAGGCCGCCGTCCGGCCTGCGGAACTGCACGTGACGCTTGCGGGGGATCTCCCCCACGACCCGGTAATACGGCATCGTCGCCTCCTGGCCAGGAACGCCCTTTTGGGGTGTGTGACCCACGTTACGCCTGTCCACGGTTGTGTTCCCGGTGCGGCGCTCGCAGATCTCGTGCCCTCCGCCCGCTCTCCCGCCGCAGGCCCCGGGCCGGGGCGATCGCAGACGGCCTTCGCCGCCCGGAGTTCGCGTGTCGTGGAGGTAGGGGCGACGATCACCAGCAAGATAGGAATGACCTTCTCTAGATGAGGTCATGATTGCCCAAAGTGACCGCCCGTTACCCCGACAGACCCTGAAAAGAGTTCCATGGCCCCCGATCACAGCAGCGCGGCTCCGTCCTCCGGCGCAGCCGGGTCCCCTCCAGCGAACGCCCCCGGCGGACGAACACCGCAACGGGTGCTGACCGCGCTGGCCGGGCTGGGAGTGATCGCCTCACTCGGCGGGGCGTTCGTGCTCACCTATGACGACCTGCGCGTGCTGGCGCTGGCCGGCGGGGCCGCCCCGCGCTGGGCCCCGCTGTACCCGGTGCTGGTGGACGTGCTGATCACGGTCACCGTGCTGGCGCTGGTGGTGGCGCGGCACGCCCGCTGGTGGACGCGCTGGATCCGGTGGGCGCTGCTGCTGGCGGTGGTGGCGGGCGCGGCGGCGGCCGCCGTGCAGCGGGCGGTCAAGGGGTATGAGCCGCTGCCGGACGATGCGCTCAAAGCGGGAGTGGCCGTCGCCCCCTACGTGATGCTCATCGTCGTGGTCTGGCTGTGGCTGGCCATGTTCCGGCAGATCCACCGGACCGTCCCGCCCGCCCCGGCCCCGCCGCCGGCCGAGCCGGTCACCGGGCCGGTGGAGGCCGCTCCCACGCAGACCGCCGAGGTGGAGACCGCCCCGGTGGAGGCGGCGGCTCCCCCGCTCGCGCTTGCGGCGGCCCGCTCCGACGAGGCCTGGCTGTTCGGCGGCGCCGACGACGACCGGCGGGCGGACGAGGAGCACACCGCCCCTCACCCCCTGCCGCAGGACACTCCGCAGAACTTCGAGGGCGATGCGGCGCCGGACTCCTTCCAGCCGGCCCGGCAGTCCGCCCCGCCGCTGAACCTGGACAAACCCGCCGCATCGTTCCCCGCAGACGCCCCGCCCCTGTACTCGCCGCCGCCCTTCGACGACGAGCCGGACTGGCGGCCGCCGCTGCCCGAGCAGGGCGGGGAGGTGGACGTGGACGACGACCCGACTCCGCCCGGCGAGCAGCCCGCCCCCGCTCTGCTGCCCACGGACGTGGAGCTGGTCGGCTCCGGGAACCGGCCGAAGCCGGAGGTCAAGCCCGCCCCGACCACCCGTCCCGACATCGTCATGCCCTCGGCGGAGGAGCTGGCGGCCGCCGCCGCCGAGACCGGTGAGGAGGCCGGGTCCGCACCGGCCGACCGGGCCGAGGACCCCGACGGCGGCGATGCCGAACCGTCCCCGCCGTCCGGCAACCTCCGCAGCTCGCCGACCCCGCCGCGGGAGTGACCGGACGCGCGCTCGCGACGGCTCCTCCGGGAAGAGGCGTGAACGGCGGTGCGTGGGGGCGGTCCCGGAGCGGGTAGGCACCGGGGTGTGAGGCCCCTGCTTGAGCGGATCGTCGACGATGCGGCGTTGTTCCCACCCACCCGCAAACCGATGGAGCCGGCGCTTGCGGCCTACCGCGAGGCGGCCGGGCACCCGGTGGTGGGACGGTTCCTGTGCCCGGCGTCCCGGATAGCGGAGCTGCGCCGGCTGCTGATCCCCGAAGACCTGCTCGATCTGGGGCTCGTCGCCGACACCGCCCTGGAAGACCTGCCGGCGGCACTGGAGGCCGCCAGAAGGGAGCCGCGGGTGCGGTTGCGGTCGGTGCGGGTCGGCCTGGCCCCCGGCGCCGACCAGGCGCGGGCCGCGGCGGTGGCGGTCGCCCGGCTGCCCGCCGACCTGCCCTGCCTGATCGTGCGGATCAGGCAGACCCCCGGCTGGCGGGAGGCGCTGGACCGGCTGGCCGCCGCCCGCGGCAGCGGCGCCCGCCTGGCCGCCGAGTTCCGCGTCGGCGGCCCATGGGGCGATGACGTCCCGGGCGGCGGGGAGGCCGACGGAGAATACGCGCCGTCCCCGGCCCAGGTGGCGGCGTTCATGACGGCCTGCGCCGAACGGGGACTGCCGTTCACGTGCATGGCCGGGGAGTATCACACCGTCCGGCGGGTGGATCCCGCGACCGGGGCGGCCCGTCACGGGTTCCTCAACCTCCTGGTGGCGGCCTGCCGGGCCCGCAGTGACCCGTCCGATCCCACCGCGGTCGCCGAGGCGGTGGCCTCGGCCGATAGGGCCGCGCTGGCGGCGGAGGCGGCGGGCGCGGACGGGCGTGCCGTCCGGAGGCTGTTTGTCGCCTTCGGCTGCTGCGACATCGACACGCCCCGCGCAGAGCTGATCAAATTCGGGCCGGTGGGGGAAGATACCGTGGCATGACCGACGTTCCCTGGGTCTCGATCCCCGCCGGCAGCGGTTTCGGCATCGAGAACCTCCCCTACGGGGTGTTCTCCCTGCCGGGAGAGCTTCCCCGGGTGGGGGTCGCCATCGGCAACCACGTCCTGGACCTGGCCGGGCTCGCCGCGGAAGGGCTGGTGGACGACCGGCGCTGGTTCGCCTCCGGGTCGCTCAACGGGTTCATGGCCGCCGGCCGCGCCGCCTGGGAGGCCAACCGCGCCCGGATCATCGAGCTGCTCACCATCGAGACCTACCGGGAGCGGGTGGAGCCCCACCTGATCCCGCTCGACCAGGTCGAGCTGGCCCGGCCATTCGACGTGGCCGACTATGTGGACTTCTACTCCTCCATTCACCACGCGGCCAACGTCGGCCGGATCTTCCGGCCGCACGCCGACCCGCTGCCGCCCAACTGGCGGCACCTGCCGGTCGGCTACCACGGCCGCGCCGGGACGGTGCAGGTGTCGGGCACCCCGGTCTACCGGCCCTGGGGCCAGCGGCGGGAGACGCCCGAGCAGGAGCCCTCCTATGGTCCTTCGCGGCGGCTGGACTTCGAGGCCGAGATCGGTTTCGTGGCCGGGATGCCGTCCGCGCCCGGCCACCCGCTGCCCACCTCGGCCTTCCGGGACCACATCTTCGGGTTCGTCCTGGTGAACGACTGGAGCGCCCGCGACATCCAGGCCTGGGAGTCCCAGCCGCTGGGGCCGTTTTTGAGCAAGTCGTTCGCCACCTCGATCTCTCCCTGGGTGGTGCCGGTGGCCGCGCTGGAGGCCGCTCGCGTCGCCCCGCCCACCCAGGACCCGCCGGTGCTGCCCTACCTGCGCTGCGACGAGCCGTGGGGGCTGGATGTGACCGTGGAGATCCTGCTGAACGGGCAGGTGATCTCCCGTCCGCCGTTCGCGTCGATGTACTGGACCTCGCCCCAGCAGCTGGCGCACGCCACGGTGGGCGGGGCTCCGCTGCGCACCGGTGACCTGTTCGCCTCCGGCACGGTGTCCGGCCCCGAACGCGACCAGCGGGGCTGCCTGCTGGAGCTGACCTGGGGCGGCACCGAGCCGATCGAGCTGGCCGACGGCACCCGCCGCACCTTCCTGGAGGACGGGGACACCGTCACCATCCGCGCCTTCGCCCCCACCGCCGGCGGCGGCCGGCTGTCGCTGGGGGAGGTGACGGGGACGGTGCATCCCTCCCCGGCCTTCCCGTCCGAGGTCCCCGGGGCGATCCTGGGTTCCGCCGGGACGCCTGAGACGTGACATCCCTCCCAGGACGGAGCGAAGCGGAGTAGTTCCCCCTCGACCGGGGAGGATCCTCGGTGATCCGATCCGGTCGAGGGACAGGGGGAGGGCACATGCGCATCGGCAACATCTACCGCCCGACCGTCATCGGCTGCCGGCCGGGTGAGCGGCTGGCCGATGCGGCCCGGCGGATGGCCGAGGAGAAGGTCGGGGCGCTGCCGCTGCTCGACGGCGACCGGGTCATCGGGATCATCACCGAACGAGACCTGGTGACCGCGATGGCCGACGCCGTCGACCCGGACGCCACCGACGTCGCCTCGTACGCCACCGACACGGTGCAGACCGCCGACGTCAACGAGGACTCCCAGCAGGTGGCCCGGCGGATGCTGGAGGCGGGCATCCGTCACCTGCCGGTGCGGGAGGGCGGCCGCATGGTCGGCATGGTGTCGATGCGCGACCTGCTCGCCCTGGAGACGTGGATGAGCTGAGCCGCCCGCCTCAAGGGGAGCCGCCCTCTCCGGTGCCGGGCGTGACAATTCAGGCCCGGCACAGGCCGGTTCGCGTGCCCGAAGGGGTCAAAGGCCCGCCGGTGGGCACACGGGGCAGGCCTTATCGCGCCTCGTCTACTCGGGATTCCTGCTCAAGGGCACGACGAACCGCGGGCGGGACCGCCTTGTGCCGGGCAGGCGTCAGGCGGTGGTGGGCACGACAAGGGCCGTGGCGATGGCGGCCAGGCCCTCGCCGCGGCCGGTCAGGCCGAGGCCGTCGGTGGTGGTGGCCGACAGGCTGACCGGGGCGCCGCCCAGGGCCTCGCTGAGGACCTTCTCGGCCTCGGCGCGACGGCGGCCGATCTTCGGGCGGTTGCCGATCACCTGGATGGCCACGTTGCCGATGGCGTAGCCGTGTTCGGTGAGCAGGCGCGCCACCTCGGCGAGCAGCTCGGTGCCCGAGGCGCCGCGCCAGCGCGGGTCGGCGGTGCCGAAGACCGCGCCGAGGTCACCGAGCCCGGCGGCCGACAGCAGGGCGTCACAGGCCGCGTGCGCGGCCACGTCGCCGTCGGAGTGGCCGGTCAGCCCATCGCCCTCATCGGGCCAGAGCAGACCGGCCACCCACAGCGGACGTCCCGAACCGAACGGGTGGACGTCGGTCCCGACGCCCACCCGTGGTAGCCGTACGCCCAAAGTCAGCCGGCGAGAACCTCGTCGAGGAGGGCCTCGGCCTTGTCCTCGTTGGTCTTCTCGGCCAGGGCGAGCTCGCTGACCAGGATCTGCCGGGCCTTGGCCAGCATCCGCTTCTCGCCCGCCGACAGACCGCGTTCCTTGTCGCGGCGCCACAGGTCGCGGACCACCTCGGCGACCTTGTTGACGTCGCCGGAGGCGAGCTTCTCAAGGTTGGCCTTGTACCGCCGCGACCAGTTGGTGGGCTCTTCGGTGTAGGGTGCACGCAGCACCTCGAACACCTTCTCAAGACCCTCCTGGCCCACGACGTCGCGGACGCCGACTTCCTCGACGTTCTCGACGGGCACCCGCACTGTCAGGTCGCCCTTGTCGACCTTCAAGACCAGGTAGGTCTTATCCTCACCTTTGATGGTGCGAGTCTCGATGGCTTCGATCCGAGCAGCCCCATGGTGGGGGTAGACGACGGTGTCGCCGACCGTGAAAGTCATGTGACAAGTACCCCTTCCGCTATCCCCAAGGATATCACGGTACCGGCGGTGGGCGCAGCGACCTTCCGGACAAATCCGCAGGTCAACCCACTAATTGGGGTCTTGACAAACGCCCCGAACAGCCTCTTGGAGCGCGTTTTCCCGGGTCGGAGGCGCTCTTTCGGCAGGTAGCGAAGCCGGGAACGAACCCTTCCAAGCCCATAGCAGATCCCCATCACGGGCGTGTCGCGCCATACCGGGGCAGGAGCTCATACTCCCGGACGCCCCGGGGACACTCGACTTCGAACGCACGGCGATGGGCGGATCCCTTTCCAGGACGTACAGGGTCATACTGGAAGGTGAGCCCGCCTGACCGCCGGGTGAACCCCCCGTCAACCCCCGACCCGGTGCTCGGCGGTGCGGAATGCGAGGTGCGGCGTGAGGCCAGACGGCGATCCCGAGCACGACGATTACGGCCTGCCCCGGATCGATGTGGTGATTCCCGACGACGCCCGGGAACTGGAACGCGACCTGATCGCCTACCGCCGGGAGATGCGCCGCAAACGCCGTCAGGAGAGGCTGCGCCGGCTGCTGGGGCCGCTGGGGCGTTTCGGGATCGCCGCGCCCCTGCTGGCCGGGGCGCTGGTCGTGGCGCTGCTCAGCGTGGTCCTGCTGACCACCCTGGGTCCCCGGCCCGTGCCGCGGGCGTCCGTGGGCCCGGTGGCCACCGCCCCCTCCGCCGCGCCCGGCCGGGTCGGCGGGGTGCTGCCGTCCGGCACGGTCACCGTGATCGCCGGGGCCGAGCGCCGGCAGATCCCGGTGCTGCAGCTGCGCTCGGGGGTGATCGGCATCGTCCCGCCCGGGTGCGACTGCGGCGCGGTGGTGGCCGGGCTGGCCAGGGCCGCCCGCGCCCACATGGTCCGGTTCTGGCTGGTCGCCGACCGGCGGCGGGCGACCGTCCCCGCCCCGCAGTCCCTCCGGCAGCTGCGGGAGCTGGCCGGCAAATCCCACGACGGCACGCCGGAGCTGATCGAAGATCCCCAGCAGGTGCTCGCCACCGCCTACGGCCCGCCCCCCGGCACCGACGGCGGACGCCTGACGGCGGTGCTGGTGCACACCGACGGGGTGGTGGGGGAGGTCATCCACGACCCGGTGCCCGACGCCGCGCTGATGGACCGGATCGGCCGGCTCACCTCCCCGGGCGGGCGCACGCCCACCGGCTGAGCCGGGCGCGTCCGGCTCCACCGCAACACCGCTGAGCGGTCCGCGCCAAGCCCCGGCCACGCCGCCGGAAGGGGTTCGGTGCACCCCCGTGGGCAGCCCTGGGCTCCCCCTCGCTACTCTTCCTCTGGCGAAAGACGCGCGCCTTGAGCGGCAAGGCCCGACCAGAGCCCGCGCATCGTTCCACTGTTCCTTTGGCAAGGAGATCGTTGCTGTGATCCGCAACAGCCGCCGCGTGTTCGCGCTCACCGTCGCGGGTGCCATCGCCCTTGCACCGGTGCTGTCCGGCTGCGCGGCCGGTCACACGCCGCAGACGGCCATGCCCACCCAGCTGACCGAGGGCGTGAACGTGTCGGTTCCCCAGGACGCCAAGGTGGCGCAGATCGATATCCGCAACATGTTCGTGCTCGGCCCGGCGCCGGGTTCGACCGCGGCCGCGGGCTCGGCGGTCCCGCTGTACGCCACCTTGATCAACCAGGTGCAGGGGAAGGCCGACCGGCTGGTGGAGGTGAGCTCGCCGGCCTTCCGCCAGGCCCAGATCGCCGGTGGCGGCATCGCGCTGCCGGCCGCCGGTCCCGAGGGCGGCACGGCCGTGCGGTTGATCGCCGAGGGCCAGCAGATGCCGCCGGTCGTGCTGCAGGGGCTGACCAGCCCGCTGATCGGCGGGGAGACCATCCGGCTGACGTTGCGCTTTGAGCAGGCCGGCTCGATCACGGTGCCGGTGCCGGTGGTGCCCTGGCAGCAGGAGTTCGCCACCTACTCCCCCGTGCCGACCGCGCCCGCTCCCTCCCCCACCGGGGCCGAGACCGCCACCGCGTCGCCGACGGCGGACACCGAGACTCCGGAGGCGACCCCGACCGTGCCGAGCGCCTCGCCGAGCTGACGGGCGAGCGCACGCCGCAAGCCTCGAAAAAGGCCGGTCACCTCGCCGGTGACCGGCCTTTTCGGTGAGCTGAGGCTTTTTCAGGGCTCGAACTTGTAGCCCAGGCCGCGCACGGTGACGATGTAGCGCGGCGAGGACGGAACCGGCTCGATCTTGGCGCGCAGGCGCTTGATGTGGACGTCCAGCGTCTTGGTGTCGCCCACGTAGTCGGCGCCCCATACCCGGTCGATCAGCTGCATCCGGGTCAGCACCCGCCCGGCGTTGCGCAGCAGGACCTCCAGCAGCTCGAACTCCTTCAACGGCAGCTGGACGGCCTCGCCGTCGACGGTGACCACGTGCCGCTCGACGTCCATGCGGACGGGGCCGGCCTCCAGGACGGACGGCGGGGGCTCTTCGGCGTCGCCGCGGCGGCGCAGCACGGCGCGCATGCGGGCGATCAGCTCGCGGGTGGAAAAGGGCTTGGTGACATAGTCGTCGGCGCCCAGCTCCAGGCCGACCACCTTGTCCACCTCGCTGTCCTTGGCGGTCAGCATGATCACCGGCACGTTGGAGCGGGCGCGCAGCTCCCGGCACACCTCGGTGCCCGGCAGGCCCGGCAGCATCAGGTCCAGCAGCACCAGGTCGGCGCCGTTGCGGTCGAAGATCTCCAGTGCGTCCGGGCCGGTGGAGGCGACCGCCACCTCAAAGCCCTCCTTGCGGAGGTTGTAGGACAGCGCGTCGCTGAACGACTCTTCGTCTTCCACGACGAGCACACGAGTCACGGTGCGGCCTCCCGGGCGTTGCTTCGCTGTGAATCGGCTGCGGGCTCCGCGGTATCGCGCGGGGCGATCGAGGACTGGTCGGGACGGCTGTCGCCGCGCAGCAGCGGCAGCCGCAGTGTGAAGGTCGATCCGGACCCCTCCTTGCTCCATACGGTGATCTCGCCGCCGTGCTTGGTGGTCACATGCTTGACGATGGCCAGCCCCAGTCCGGTTCCCCCGGTCTGCCGGGAGCGGGCCGGATCGACCCGGTAGAAGCGTTCGAAGATCCGCTCGATCTCGGCCTGCGGGATGCCGATGCCCTGGTCGGTCACGCTGATCTCGACATGGTCGGGGTCGGCCTGGCGGGTGGCGATCACCACCCGGGTGCGCTCGGGGCTGTAGGCCACCGCGTTGTCGATGAGGTTGCGCAGCGCGGTGATCAGCAGTTCCTCGTCGCCGCGGACCTTGAGCCCGCTGGGGCCGGCCACGGTCAGCTCGATGCCCTTGGCCTCGGCCTTGATCTGGCAGCGGTCCACGGCCTCGGCGACCACGTCGTCCACCGCCACCCGGTGCAGCTCGCTCAGCGGCTCATCGCCCTGCACCCGCGACAGCGTCATCAGGTCCTGCACCAGGTTGCTCAGCCGCATCGACTCGTGCTGCATGCGGATCGAGAAGCGGCGCACCGCCTCCGGGTCGTCGGCGGCGCTCTCCACGGTCTCGGCCAGCAGCGACAGCGCGCCGACGGGGGTCTTCAGCTCGTGGCTGACGTTGGCGACGAAGTCGCGGCGGATGGCCTCCACCCGGCGCACCTCGGTGAGGTCCTCGGCCAGCACCAGCACCAGCCCGTGGGTGCCCAGCGGGGCGACCCGGACGGCGAACCAGCGTCCCTCGGCGCGGGCCCGGCCGCGTGAGGGACGCACCTGGATCTCGGTCTCGCGGATCTCCCCGTCCCGGCGCACCAGGCGGGCCATCGTCAGCAGCTCCTCCACCTCCAGGCGGTCGCCGCTGACCAGGCCGAAGGCGCGGGCCGCGGAGCTGGCGCGCAGCACCCGGTCCTCGGCGTCGAGCACCACCGCCGACGAGCGCAGCACGCTGAGCACCGAGGCCACGCCCGCCGGCAGCGTCCGGCCCGGTGTGGCGGCCGGCGGCGCGGCCTGCCGGGCGCGTTCGCTCGCCCGCACGGCCAGCCCGGCGGCCAGGCCGACCGCAAGGCCGGCCAGGGCGGCCAGCGCCGCGGCGACGAATTCCAGCTCCACATTTGGGATCGTAGGTCCCGATCGGGGCGTTCTTGCACCAGGTGCCCGTCATGGGAGGGCACGTTCGCCCAAAGTTCACCTCTTCATCCGGGACCGTTCACCGCCGCCGCCCATCCTGTGCGCTGGACCTTTCCGCCTCTTGACAGCAAGCGGGGACCTTACTCAATTGCGCGATGTCTACCACGAAGAACTCGACGGCATCTCCGACAAGCTGGTGGAGATGACCCGGCTGGTCCGCTCGGCCATGACCCGGGCGACCACGGCGCTGCTGGACGCCGATCTGCCCCTGGCGGAACAGGTGATCAGCGGGGACGAGCAGATCAACCAGCTCGACGCCGAGATCGAGGAGACCGTCTTCGATCTGATGGCCCGCCAGCAGCCGGTGGCGGGCGATCTGCGGACGTTGATCACCTCGCTGCGGATGAGCGGCGACCTGGAGCGGATGGGCGATCTGGCGGTGCACCTCGCCAAGACCGCCCGCCGAAGGCACCCCGACCCGGCGGTGCCGCCGCAGGTGTCGGTGATCGTGCTGGAGATGGGGCATGTCGCCGAGCGCATGGCCGCCAAGGCCGGCAGCGTGATCGCCTCCCGGGACGTGGCGATGGCCCTGGAGCTGGACGGCGACGACGACGCCATGGACCGGCTGCACCGCAAGCTGTTCGACGTCCTGCTGTCGCCCAAGTGGCGGCACGGGGTCGAGCCGGCGGTGGACATCACGCTGGCGGGGCGTTACTTCGAGCGCTTCGCCGACCATGCGGTGCACGTCGCCGAGAACATGGTCTACCTGGTCACCGGGCAGCGCCCAGAAGAGATCGCCTAGGCGTGCGATGCAGCGCGAACGCCCGGCGGCCCTCCGGTGAAGGGCCGCCGGGCGTTCGATCGTCTCATGCCCGCCTGCGGGCGCCGTTACTTCTTGCCGCTGCGGCCGGCCTTCTTGTCGTCCTTCTTATCGGCCTTCTTGTCGTCTCCGGCGGGGGCGGCGCCCTGGTTCTTGACGGCCTCGATGGCGGCCTTGGCGGCGGCCGGGTCCAGGTACTCGCCGCCGCGCTTGAGCGGGGCGAAGTCGTCGTCGAGCTCGTAGACCAGCGGGATGCCGGTGGGGATGTTCAGCTCGGCGATGTCGGTGTCGGAGATGTCGTCCAGGTGCTTGACCAGGGCGCGCAGCGAGTTGCCGTGCGCGACGACCAGCACGGTCTTGCCGGCGGCCAGGTCCGGCACGATCGCGTCGTACCAGTAGGGCAGCAGCCGGTCCACCACGTCGGCCAGGCACTCGGTGCGCGGGATCAGCTCCGAGGGCAGGTGGGCGTACTTGAGGTCGTTGACCTGCGAGAGCGGGTCGTCGTCGGGGATCGGCGGGGGCGGGGTGTCATAGGAGCGCCGCCAGATCTTGAACTGCTCCTCGCCGTACTTCTCGCGGGTCTGGGCCTTGTTCTTGCCCTGCAGGGCGCCGTAGTGCCGCTCGTTGAGCCGCCAGGACCGGCGCACCGGGATCCACAGCAGGTCGGCGACGTCCAGGGCGATGTTGGCGGTGCGGATCGCCCGCTTGAGCACCGAGGTGTGTACCACGTCGGGGGTGATGTCGGCGTCCAGCAGCAGGTCGCCGCCGTTGGTCGCCTCGCTTTCGCCCTTGGCGGACAGGTCCACGTCCACCCACCCGGTGAACAGGCCCTCCGCGTTCCACACGCTTTCGCCATGCCGCAGCAAAACCAGCGTCGCCATGGGGGCCAGCCTACCGGGAGGGGTCTGCGAACTTCGCAAAGGCCCGCAGGTTGGCAAGGCTCTCGCCGCGCTTGACCCGCCAGGCCCATTCCCGCTGGATGGAGGTCTTGAATCCCAGTTCCAGGGCCTTGTTGAAATTCTCGTCCGAATAACTGAGCACGCAGCCCAGCAGCCGGTCGATCTCCTCGGCCGACACCGACGCCAGCGGCAGCCGGCCGACCAGGTAGACGTCGCCGATGGAGTCCAGGGCGAAGGAGACCCCGTACATGCGGCCGTTCTTCTCCAGCAGCCACCGGTAGAACTCGGCGTGGTTCTCATCGGGGCGGCGGCAGAAGAACGCCTCGACGTGCAGGCTGTGGTCGCCGACGATCAGCCAGGTCATGGTGGCGAGCTTGCGTTCGCCGGGCAGCTTGACGAAGAAGGCGTTCTGGCTGGGCCGCTCGTACTCCAGTTCGGCGTCCTTGAGGGCCTGTTCGATGATCTCGACAGGGGTCATCGGGGCAGCACTCCCGCAGCGGTGGCGTTCACGGTGTCCTTCGCCCCGGTATACACCTCCAGCAGCCGGTCCACGGTGGCGTCCCAGCCGAGCGTGCGGGCGTGTCGGACGGCGCCGGCGGCCAGGCGCTCGCGCCGGCGCGGCTCGTCCCTCAGCCGGGTCAGCACCGCGGCGTAGTCGGCCGGGTCGTGGCCGTCGATCAGCACGCCGGATTCGCCGTCGCGGACGGCGGTGCGCAGCCCGCCCACCGCGGCGGCCACCACCGGGGTGCCGCAGGCCTGGGACTCGGCGGCCACCAGGCCGAAGGACTCGTTGTGGGAGGGGACGACGGTGACGTCGGCGGCCCGGTACCACTCGGCCAGCAGCGGCTGGGGGCAGGGCGGCTCGAAGCGGACCAGGTCGGCGATGCCCAGTTCGGTGGCGAGTTTCTGCAGCCCTTCGGGGCGGGCCCGGCCGCTGCCGCTGGGGCCGCCCACCACGGCCACCACCAGGTGCTCGCGCAGCGCCGGGTCGGCCTCGACCATCAGCGCGGCGGCGCGCAGCAGCACGTCGGGGGCCTTCAGCGGCTGGATGCGCCCGACGAACAGCAGCAGGTAGGCGTCGCGGGGCAGGCCGAGGCGGCGGCGGGCCTGGTCGGCGCCGCCGCGCAGCAGCCCGTTGCGCGGCCGGAACAGCGACAGGTCCACCCCGGGAGTGACGACGCCGACCCGGTCCGGATCGGCGCCGTACAGCTCGACGAGCTGGCGGGCCTCTTCGGCGGTGTTGGCCACCAGCCGGTCGGCGCCCGCGGTGACCTGTTCCTCTCCCAGCACCCGGATGGCGGGTTCGGGGGTGTCGCCCTCGGCGAGCGCGGCGTTCTTGACCTTGGCCATGGTGTGCATGGAGTGCACCAGCGGGACGCCCCAGCGCTGCTTGGCGACCCAGCCGACCTGGCCGGACAGCCAGTAGTGGGTGTGCAGCAGGTCATAGTGGCCGGGGTCGTGGGCGGCCTCGGCGCGCAGCACCCCGGAGGTGAAGGCGCACAGCTCGCCGGCCAGCTCGGTCTTGTCCAGCTCCTCGAAGGGACCGGAGACCACGTGCCGCACCTGCACGCCCGAAACCAGCTCGGCCACCGGCGGCAGTTCCCGCGAGGTCGCCCGGGTGAAGATGTCGACCTCCACGCCCCGGGCGGCCAGCCGCTTGGCGATCTCGACGATGTAGACGTTCATGCCACCTGCGTCGCCCGTCCCCGGCTGGTCGAGCGGCGAGGTGTGCACACTGATCGTCGCAATCCGGGCTATTGGGAGCGACACGGGCACCACCTCCGTTAGCAGAACCTATCGACCGTCCGGTCTGTTCCCGCTTGTACCTCCCGTGAAGATCGGCGGGCCCGCCGAGGGGGCGCGACGGGCTCGGGGACAATGGGCGGCGTGCGTAAGACGGCGGTAGTGACCGGAGCGAGCAGCGGGATCGGCGCGGCCACGGCCCGCCGCCTGGCGGCCGAGGGTTTCAACGTGGTGCTGGCGGCGCGGCGGCGGGAGCGGCTGGATGCGCTGGTCGAGCAGATCGGCAAGGAGGTTCCCGGGGCCGGGCGGCTGGCCGCGGTGACGCTGGATGTGACCTCCCAGGATTCGGTGGACGCGCTGGCGGCGGGGCTGCCGGCCTGCCATGTGCTGGTCAACAACGCCGGCGGGGCGATCGGGATGGAGCCGGTCGCCGAGGCCGACCCCGAGGACTGGCGGGTGATGTACGACACCAACGTGCTGGGGCTGCTGCGGGTCACCAAGGCGTTGCTGCCGAAGCTGATCGACAGCGGGGACGGGCATGTGGTCAACATCACCTCGCTGGCCGGGCACGTGCCCTATGAGGGGGGCGCCGGCTACAACGCGGCCAAGCACGCGGCGGTGGCGGTCAACGAGGTGATGCGGCTGGAGCTGGTGGACAAGCCGGTGCGGGTCACCGAGATCGCCCCCGGCATGGTGCACACCGAGGAGTTCAGCCTGGTGCGCTTCCGGGGGGACGCCGAGCGGGCGGCCAAGGTCTACGAGGGGGTGCCCGAGCCGCTGGTGGCCGAGGACGTGGCCGACTGCGTGGCCTGGGCGGTGACCCGTCCCTCGCACGTCAACATCGACCGCATCGACGTCCAGCCCAGGGTGCAGGCCACCCCCTACAAGATCCACCGGGTGTGACCGGCCGTCCCGGGAAGGGGCGGAAAAAGGCCGATTTCAGCGATCCGGGTTCCGCGTTGGACACAGGATCCAATACGGTGGGGCCGGTCCGGGCCTGACCCGCCGTTCGGGCGCGTGCGTTTGGTGAGTCCTCCTTCGGCCCCGACGGCGGGCGGGCGCTCCGCACTGTGCCGGTGCCCGGTGGCGGGCACCTGCCATGGCAGACGGGAAGTGCGATGGTGAACCGGCGAACCGTGACCGCACTGCTCGCAGTGACCGCGTGCGGCGCCGCCTTGACCGGGGCGGTCGTGGTGACTCAGGACAGGCCCGTCTCGGCGGAGCGGACGTCCGCCGAGACCGCCGCCGCGGCGCGCTGGCGCAAGCTGGCCCCGCCCACGCCGACGGCCCCGGGCGCGCTGAGCCAGGTGGACGCGGCCAGTGCGAAGGCGGCCTGGGCGGTGGGCGCAGAGCGCAGGAACGGCAAGCAGGTCCCCGCGCTCTACCGGTGGAACGGCAGCCGCTGGCTGCGGCACCGCTCGCCGGTGGTCTTCGCGCCCACCGACGTGGCCGTCGCCGGGCCGAAGGCCGCCTGGACGGCGGGCGTGGCCAAGTCCGGCCCGGTGGCGCTGCACTGGAACGGCCGCGCCTGGCGCAAGGTGCCGATCCCCGCCGGGGCGGGGGCGATCAACGCGCTGGCCGCCGGCTCCGACGGCTCGGCCTGGGCGGTGGCCGCCGGCGGGTCCGCCACGGGCTCCACCGTGCTGCGCTGGCGGTCGGGGCGGTGGCGGAAGGTGAAGGTCCCGCTGCCGGCGGGCGCCGCGCTGGCGGCCGTCGGCGCCCGCACCAAGAAGGACGTGTGGGTGGCGGGCGCGGTCGGCGGCCGGTCGCTGGTCATGCGCTGGAACGGCAAGACCTGGAAGCAGATCGCGCTGCCGCCGGCCATCGGCGGCCCCGGGCGGGACTCCTCGGGCGTGGTGCGCATCCACCCGGTGTCGGCCACCAACGTGCTGGCGCTGCGCGGCCCGACGGCGCCGGCCCTGCTGCGCTGGAACGGCAAGCGCTGGATCCAGAAGGCGCTGCCGTCCGGGCACATCGCGCTGTCGCTGTCGGACGACGGCAAGGGCGGCGCGTGGGTGATCCCCTACAACAACGCCAGCCGGCGCATCCGCAAGTCCTACTACCTGCACTGGAACGGCCGCGCCTGGCGCAAGGTGTACGGCCCGGCCCGGTCCGGCAACGTCCAGCTCGGTGACCTGGACCGGCTGCCCAAGACCACCTCGCTGCTGAGCGTGGGCGCGCTGCAGGGCAAGAGCCGCAAGACCCCGCTCATCGAGCGCTACCGCTGACGGCCGACCAGTCCAAGGTGACCTCGCCCAGCCGCCAGCGGCCCCGTCCGCCCAGCGGCGGGCGGGTCACCACCGGGTGGTCGCGGGCCAGCAGCCGCACCGCCTCGATCCAGCGGGCGCGGGGCCCGAACACCGACTGCGGGGCGGCCACCGCCCAGCAGCGGTCGAAGTCGGCCAGCAGCCGGTGCACCGGTTCGCCGGGGACGTTGCGGTGGATGAGCGTCTTGGGCAGCCGCTCGGCCAGCTGTGAGGGGCGCGGCAGGGACGGCAGGTGCGCGGCGAAGGTGATGGTGTGGGGTCCTTCGGGACCCAGCGTCACCCATACCGCGCGTCGCCCGGTCTCGCTGCAGGTCCCCTCGACCAGGACGCCGTGGGGGTCCAGCCGGGGGCACAGGTCCTCCCAGGCCCGCCAGGCCGCCGCCTCGTCGTATTGGCGCAGCACGTTGAAGGCCCGCACCAGCACCGGCGGCCGGTCCACCGGAAGCTCGAATCCGCCGTGCCGGAACGACAGGTCCGCATAGTCGCCGGCGGGGCGCACCGCCTCCAGGAAGGCCTGTCCGGCCCGCACCCGTTCCGGGTCGATCTCGATGCCGACGACCTGGAGCCGGGGGGAGACCACGCGCAGCCGGTTGTACATCTCGACGGTGGTGACGGGTGAGGCGCCGTACCCCAGGTCCACGGCCAGCGGCCGGTCGGTGGCGCGCAGCGCCCGAGTCTGGGTGACGGCGATCCACAGGTCCACCCGGCGCAGCCGATTGGGGGCGGTGGTGCCCCGGGTCACCTCTCCCACCGGTTTGCCCGGCGCCTTGCGCACGGCCATGCCGTCGATTGTCCCGGTTTTCCGAGGGGGCCGGTGAAGCGGGTGAGCTGTGGTGACGATACTTGTCCAACTGATACCGAATGTGATTCGGTACAACTGGTCACGCGATCACCGCTTCCCGCATCCTCGAGGAGAGCCGATGAGCCCGCTCGACCTTGCGTCCCTGCACGAGGCCATCGCGGCGGCCATGCCCGACCGGGAGTGCCTGGTCTGGCGGGACCGCAGGTACACCTGGCAGCAGGTCACCGACCGCACCCGGCGCCTGGCCCGGGTGCTGCACGACCACGGGCTGGGACGCCGTGACGTGGCCACCGAGCCGTGGGAGTCCCCGCACGACCACCTGGCGCTGTACCTGTACAACGGCCCGGAGTACCTGGAGGGGCTGCTGGCGGCCCACAAGGCCCGCGTCGCGCCGTTCAACGTCAACTACCGCTACGTCGGCGACGAGCTGGCCTACCTGTTCGGCGACGCCAAGCCGGCCGCGATCATCTACCACGCCCGGTTCGCCGAAACGCTGGGACCGGTGGTCGAGCGCATGGGCCGCACCCCCCTGCTGCTGCAGGTGGACGACGGGTCCGGGGCCGAGCTGCTGCCGGGTGCGCTGGATTATGAGGCCGCGCTGGCCGCCGCCTCCCCCGACCCGCTGCCGGTGCAACCGGACCCGAGCGACCTGCACATCCTCTACACCGGCGGGACGACCGGCATGCCCAAGGGCGTGCTGTGGCGCATCGGCGACCTGATGACCGGCCCGCTGGGCGTGCTGCGCCGCGACGGCAGGCCCTTTGCGAGCATCGAGGAGGCCGTGGAGTCCGCCCGCACCCGGCCCCCGGTGCGGGCGCTGGTGGCGCCGCCGCTGATGCACGGCGGCGGCACCTGGACGTCGCTGAGCACCTGGTGCGGCGGCGGCGTGGTGGTCATCCCCGACCGGGTGGACCGGCTGGACCCGCCCAGCCTGCTGGCCTGCGCCGCCCGCGAGCGCGTCACCCGGATGCCGCTGGTCGGCGACGCCTTCGCCCGCCCCCTGGTGGAGGAGCTGGAGCGGGCCGAGCCGGGGACCTACGACCTGTCGGCGCTGCGCACCATCATCAACTCCGCCGCCGCGATCAGCCCCGGGGTGCGGGAGCGGATGCTCCGGCAGCTGCCGCACACCCGGATCGTGGACCTGCTGGGCTCTTCGGAGTCCGGTTTCCAGGTCGCCCGGCAGGCCGCCGGCAGCGAGCCGTTCCTGCCCTCCCCGGGCACCGCCGTGGTCAGTGACGACCGCACCCGGATCCTGACGCCCGGCGAGGACGAGGTCGGCTGGCTGGCCAAGGGCGGCGCCATCCCGCTGGCCTACCTGGGCGACCCCGACAAGACCGCGCAGACCTTCGTGACCATCGACGGCCGCCGCCTGGTGGTGGCCGGGGACCGGGCCCGGCTGCTGGCCGACGGCCGCATCGAGGTCTACGGGCGGGAGGCCACCACCATCAACTCCGGCGGGGAGAAGGTCTACGCCGAGGAGGTGGAGGTGGTGCTGCGCGGCCTGCCCGGGGTGGCCGAGGCGCTGGTGCTGGGCCGGCCCAGCGAGCGCTGGGGCCAGGAGGTGGTCGCGGTCATCCGGATGGACCCGGCGGTCACCCCCGAGCCCACCGACGCCGAGCTGCGCGCCGGCTGCGCCGCCCACCTGGCCGGCTACAAGATCCCCAAGGCGTTCCTGCGCACCACCGAGAGCCTGCGCCTGCCCAACGGCAAGGCCGACTACGCCACCGCCCGCGCCATCGTGGCCGCCTCCGCGGGGCGGCCGGTCGCGGCCGAGCGCTGACGGTCCCCATCGTCGAGCAGGCGACCGCGGTCTCCTCGGGGCGGACGAGCCTCGCTTCGCGCGGGTCGTCCGCCCCGCTCAACGCCCCCGAGGCCGAGGGCGCCCCGCTCCGGTTTTCGGCGTCCGGGACCGCACAAAAAGGCGTACGAAAACCGAACGGCGAAAATTATTTTTTCGGGGGCATTCCGAACACCGGGCGGCATCACCGCAAAACGCGCCCAAAGGAGGACGCCCATGCCGGACCTGCACAGCCTGATCGCCGACCTCCAGGCCGAGGGGGCGGTGCTGGACGCCCTGGTGGCCCGGCTCGACCCGCCCGCCTGGGCGGCCCCGACGCCCGCCGAGGGGTGGACCATCGCCCACCAGATCTCCCACCTGGCCTGGACCGACCGGCAGGCGCTGCTGGCCGTCACCGACCCCGCCGCCTTCGTCACGGCCCGCGAGGAGATGTCGCCGGACGCGGTGGACGCGGGCGCGGCCGAGGGAGCCGGCGAGGACCCCGCCGCGCTGCTGGAACGCTGGCGGACGGGCCGGCGCCGCCTGGCCGAGGCGCTGTCGGGCGTGCCCGCCGGGACGAAGATCCCCTGGTTCGGCCCGCCGATGGGCGCCGCGTCCATGGCCACCGCCCGGCTGATGGAGACCTGGGCGCACGGGCTGGACGTGGCCGACGCCCTCGGGGTGCCCGTCGAGCCCACCGCCAGGTTGCGGCATGTGGCGCACCTGGGCGTCCGGACCCGCGACTACGCCTTCAAGGTCAACGGGCTCGTCCCGCCCGCCGAGGAGTTCCGCGTCGAGCTGACCGGGCCGGACGGGCGGGAGTGGAGCTGGGGCCCGCCCGAGGCGCGGCAGTCGGTGTCCGGCCCGGCGCTGGACTTCTGCCTGCTGGCGGTGCGGCGGCGGCACCGCGCGGACCTGGCGCTGGTCGCCAAGGGCCCCGACGCCGACCGCTGGCTGGACATCATGCAGGCGTTCGCGGGGCCGCCCGGCCCGGGCCGTCCGCCCGCGGCGAAGCGGGCGTGAGCCCGCCGCGGATCGCTCAGACCGCGGCCAGCGCCTGTTCGAAGGCCGCGTAGACCTCCTTGGTGAACAGCACGAACCGGGCCTCGGCCACCTGGGTGGGGGTGGACAGCACCGTGCCGATGGCGATCCGCGCCGCATCGTGCGCCGGCCAGCCGTAGATGCCGGCCGACACCGCCGGGAACGCCACCGTCTGCGCACCCAGCTCGTCGGCCACCCGCAGCGACTCGCGGTAGCAGGAGGCCAGCAGGCCCGAGCGCTCTTCGGTGGGGGAGTAGACCGGGCCCACGGTGTGGATCACCCAGCGGGCCGGCAGATTCCCGGCGGTGGTGGCGACCGCGTATCCTGTCGGGAGCCCGCCGCCGAAACGCGTGGCCCGCAGCTTGCGGCATTCGTCCAAAATGGCGGGGCCGCCGCGCCGGTGAATGGCGCCGTCCACACCCCCGCCGCCCATCAAAGAGGAGTTGGCCGCATTAACGATCGCGTCCACCTCTTGCTCGGTGATGTCACCGTGCACAAGTGTGATATCCATCACTTCAGCCTGCCTTTCCGCCTCCGCGGTCGGCAACCCGATGAGTACCCACATCGTGATAGGCGTTAAATCACCGCGCGTTGCACCAGCACACGGGGTGAACAGGCCCTAACGTGACAGAGGGATCCCCCGCTCTTCCTGGAGGTCCACTGTGAAGATCTTCGTCGCCGGAGCCGCCGGCGTCATCGGACGCCGCCTGGTCCCCCTGCTGGTGGCCGCCGGGCACGACGTCGCGGGCACCACCCGGCGCGCCGAACGAGCGCAGTTCCTGCGGGAGGCGGGGGCACGGCCGGTGCTGGTCGACGTCATGGACGCCGAGGCGCTGCACCGGGCGCTGGAGGCCGAGCGTCCCGACGTGGTCATCCACCAGCTCACCGACCTGGCCGAGGAGAACTTCGCCGCCAACAACCGGCTGCGCATCGAGGGCACCCGCAACCTGGTGGAGGCCGCCAAGGCCGCCGGGGTGGAGAAGATGATCGCCCAGAGCATCGCCTGGGTGTACGTGGCCGGCCAGACTCCCGCCGTGGAGAGCGACCCGCTCGACCCGAAGGCCCCGCCGTACCCGGGGGTGGCGGCGCTGGAGGAGGCCGTGGGCGGCATGCCGCACGGGGTGGTGCTGCGCTATGGCGCGTTCTACGGCCCGGGCACCTGGTACGCCCCCGACGGCGCCATCGCCATGCGGGTGCGCTCGGGCGACCTGAAGCCGACCCCGGCCTGGACGTCGTTCGTCCACATCGACGACGCGGCGGCGGCCGCGGTGGACGCCCTGGAGTGGGAGGCCGGGGCGGTCAACATCGTCGACGACGAGCCGGCCCAGGCCACCGAGTGGATGCCGGTGTACTGCGAGGCCATCGGCGTGCCGGTGCCGTCACTGCCCCGGCATGCCGCCGCCACGGGGCGTCCCATCTCCAACGCCAAGGCCCGGGCGCTGGGCTGGAAGCCCAAGTTCGCCAGCTGGCGCACCGGTTTTTCCCACCTGTAGGGCCGGTCAGCCGAACTGGAAGGAGCGCTTGGCCAGGCCGTACCAGTAGCCGTCGATCACGGCCTGGGTCTCCCCCGGCCGGTCCACGTCCGTGCCCAGCGCCACGAACAGCGGCGCGAAGTGCTCGGTGCGCGGGTGGGCGATCAGGGCGGCCGGCGCCTTGCGGCGGAAGTCCAGCAGGGCGTCGATGTCGCGGGCGGCCACCGTCTGGTCGGCCCACTGGTCGAACTCCGCCGACCAGCTCGGCGGCGGGCCGTCGGGGCCCCGGCTGGGGTCGAACGCGCTCAGGTTGTGCGTGGTGAAGCCGCTGCCGACGATGAGCACCCCCTGGTCGCGCAGCGGTGCCAGCCGCCGGCCGATCTCCAGCAGCTCCGCCGGGTCCAGCGTGGGCAGGGAGATCTGCAGCACCGGGACGTCGGCCGCGGGGTACATCTCCGCCAGTGGCACGTACGCCCCGTGGTCCAGCCCCCGCGCCGGGTCGTGGCGGACGGGCCACTTGCCGCCGGCCAGCAGCGCGCGCACCTGCTCGGCGAGCCAGGGGGCCCCGGGCGCCTCGTAGGTGACCTGGTAGTAGCGCCGGGGAAACCCCCAGAAGTCGTACACCAGCGGCACCGTTTCGGTGGCCCCTACCGTCAGCGGGGCCTCCTCCCAGTGCGCAGAAATCATGAGGACCGCCCGTGGCCGGGGCAGCGCCGCCGCCCAGTCCGCCAGCTGGCGGCTCCACAGCGGGTCGTCGGCCAGCGGCGGGGCGCCGTGACTGAGGTAAAGCGCAGGCATCCGGTTCATACCGGGCATTCTAGGCACGTATAGTTTAACTTTCAAGTATTGAACATTCAATGATGACTAGACTGCCGTCATGACGCGCTGGCTGGACGAGGAAGAACAGCAGACCTGGCGGGCCTTCCTGTGGACCTCCCGCTTGCTGAACGAGGCACTGGACCGTCAGCTCCAGCGTGACTCGGGGATGCCGCACACCTACTACGTCATCTTGGCCATGCTCTCTGAGACCCCCGAGCGCCGCCTGACCATGAGCGAGCTGGCCCGCATCGTCCGCTCCTCCCCCAGCCGGCTCTCCCACGCCGTCACCAAGCTGGAGCGGCTCGGCCACGTCCGCCGCGTCCCGCACCCCACCGACCGCCGCACCACGCTGGCCGTGCTGACCGACAAGGGCTTCACCGTGCTGCGGGAGGCCGCCCCCGGCCACGTCGCGGCCGTGCGGCGTCACCTGTTCGACCGGCTCACCCGGGAACAGGTGCTGCAGCTGCGGGAGATCCTGCGCGCCGTGCTGCCCGCCCTCGACACCGCGGGCGAGGCCGCCGACATCTTCGGCCCGTCCTGAAAGTCCTGAAAAACGCCCGGCGGGCCGGCCCCGGAGCAGGAAGCGAGGGGCGTGCCTTTGCGCCCTCGCGCGTCCCGGACGGGCCCGGCCCGAAGGGAAAGCGCAGCAGAAGGTCAGACGGGCAGGTGGTAGAGCAGGAACGGGACCACCGCCAGCAGCGGGATGGCGATCAGGGTGGCGGCGCGGATGCCGCGGTGCGGCGGGGTGGGGCGCAGCAGGCGGTCCACCCGGGCCAGCACGGCGGGCTGGTCGCCGGCGACCGACAGGGCGCCGGAGGGGGCGGCCACCGGGCGGGCGGCGGCGAACCGCAGCAGGGCGGTGGCCAGCTCGCGGGGCGAGCGGTGGCGGCGGGCGCGGTCGTCGGCGGCCATCTCGATCAGCAGCTCCACCGCGTCCAGGCAGCGGTCCACCAGCCGGATCTGCGGGAACGCATGGCGCAGCGAGGCGAACGGCAGCAGCACCAAATCGTGGCGCTCGCGGGCGTGGGCGCGCTCGTGGGCCAGCACCGCGGCCAGCTCATCGGCGTCCAGCAGCTCCAGCGTCCCGGCGCTGACCACCACCTTGGACGAGCGCACGCCCGGCACGCAGTAGGCGGCGGCCGCGGGGTGGTCCAGCACCAGGGTGCCGGGCACCGCCGCGTTCTGCCCGGCCACCAGTTCCAGCAGGGCGCGGTGCCGGCGGCGGGCACGTTCCATGCGCACCAGCGCGTACACCAGCACGGCCAGCAGCACCACGGTCAGCCCCACCCCGGACAGCAGCGCGGCCAGGTGGTGGACCTCCATGCGGGCGGCGCCGTCGGCGAGGGCCGCCGGGATCCCGCCGGTGATGCCCTGGCCGTAGGGGAGCAGGGCGTAGCCGAGCAGCGCCCCGATGGTCGCCACTCCCCAGGCCAGGCCGAGCGCCTGCCACAGCGCGATGCCCGCCCGCGGCATCGTCCAGGTCCAGCGTGCCTTGGAAAGCAGGTGCGCGCCGCCGACCGTGCCCAGGGCGATCAGTGCGAGCAGCGCGGTGCCGGTCATCCGCCCGGCTCCACTCTGGCGTGCGCCTCCTGCGCGGTCAGCTCCTCCAGCGCCTGGCGGAGCACGGCGATCTCGTCCTGGGACACCGAGCGCACGAAGTGGGTCAGCGCCGCGTCCCGGTCGCCGGTCTGGTTGAGCGCGCCCAGCATCAGCTCGGCGACGTAGCTTTCCCGGCTGGCGGCGGGCTGGTAGCGCCAGGCGCGGCCGTCGCGCTCGCGCACCAGGAAGCCCTTCTTGGTCAGCCGGTCCAGGACCGTCATCACGGTGGTGTGGGCCAGGTCCCGGTCACCGGCCAGGGCCCGGCTGACGTCGCGGGCGGTGGCCGCCCCGTCACCGGCTTCCTGACGGGCCCACAGAACCTCCATGACCGTGCGTTCAAGCTCTCCCAGACCTTTCACGCATCCAGGGTAACCGGGGGGCCGGCAGGTCACCACTGTGGGTAGTACTACGCAACCCAGTGCTGCGCACCGCGGCCGCGCCGGGTGTGCTAGGCCTCCTCTCCGCGGCGGAGCAGGACGAACATGCCCTGCTGGCGGAAGAACTCGCGGGTGCGGGGCGGGCTGAAGGTCCAGATCAGGCGCATCAACGGGGGTTCGCGGCGCAGCCGGCGGCGTTCCACCCACGAAGAGCGCACGTCGCAAGGTTCCCAGCCCAGGGGACGGAAGAATTCCGCGCCCTCGGCGGGCACAAAGCGCAAGGTCGCATCGGCCCGCTCCATGCGGCGGCCGGCGATCTTCTTGGCGACCTGGACGAACAGCGGGCCGATCATGTCCAGCGCCCACCACCGCAGCTGCGGCCGTTCGGCCAGGTCGCGGGCCAGGCCGGTGACGTCCTCTTCGGTCAGGTAGGCGATCAGCCCTTCGCAGACCACCAGGGTGGGACGGTCCGGCTCGAGCTCATCCAGCAGCTTGCGGCGGGCGATGGGGTCGGACAGGTCCAGCCGGGTGCGCGTCAGCGCGCAGCGGGGCCGGGCGCCCGCCAGCACGCGCTCTTTGTGGTCCAGGATGCCGGGCAGGTCGGCCTCGACCCACCGCAGGTCGGGGGGCAGGTCCAGCCGGTAGGGGCGGGTGTCCAGGCCGGCGCCCAGGTTCAGCACGCAGCCGATCCCCTCGTCGCGGACCAGGCGGGTGATCAGCTCGTCGTAGACGGCGGTCCGGGCGATCACGCCGGAGGAGATGATCCGCAACTGCATCCCGGTGGCCAGGCGCTTGCCGCGTTCACCGGCCAGCGCCTCGGCGTACGGGTCGCGGAACAGCGGCCTGCGCCGCGCGGACTCACGGGCGCGCACCACCGCCGCCACCAGCGCGGTGTCCGAGACGTCCCGCAGCGACACCTCAGCGTTCATGCCTCCACCCTCCCCAAGGCTCCAGCGCCCGGACGAGAATCCGAATATCGTTCCAAAAATCTCCGGGCCGGGGCCTGTCGCAGGCTGACAAAGCCGGCCTGCAACTTTCTGCTGAATCTGACTTGACTCACCCGCCGATCAGGGACGCGACCGCCGGACATCGCGGGGGGAAACACCGCTGCCGCCCTCCTCCCGGAGAGCGGCCGGACCTCCTCATCCCTTACCGCCGGGGCGCTGCGGGACGCACCGGGAACAGATTGCCCGGAACTGACCAACTGCGTCACGAACTTTGAACGGCTCCGCCCGCCCGGAACGCCGATTTCGACTATTCTCGAACGAGATGTCCCGCACGTTTGCACTGTAGCGGCCGACAGGCGACATCACCCCGCGAACGTTCAACTTCATTCGCCGCCGGTCGTGCAAGCCGCGTAAAGCGCGCACTGTTCCCGATGCGCCGCGGCTTATGTAATCACGAGCGCTCCCCCACCCCGGAACAGGAGACTCTGATGAGGAAACGACTGTTCACGATCGGCGTCGCGTCCTTCGCCCTGACGGGCTCGCTGCTGGGGGCTCCGCCCGCCCTGGCGGAACCGGCCAGTCCCAGCACCGCCGTCTCGGTTATGGACGTCTCCGATCCTCCTCCTGGCAAGCACGGCAAGCACAAGAGGCACCACAAGAGGCACTACAAGGGCCACCACCACCGCAAGTACCACCACCGTAAGTACCATCACCGCAAGCACCACCAGAGGCACCACTACCGGCACTACTACAAGTGGCACAGGTGGTAGGGAGGCAGCCGCAAAAAGCGTGCGCAATGCGCTTTCAGTAACGTCCGTCGCGGAGAGTTTCCTGAATCCGGAAATTCTCGGCGTGCGAGACTGAGAGTCCGGCACGCTCAGGCCCGCACATCGGGCGGGCCGCTTCCGGCAAAGGACCGTCCTGCGAGGACGGTCCTTTGCCGTGGATCGCCGGGACGCTTTCAGTGCCGGGCAAGCCCTCTCCGTTCGCAGATTCTGTGAGAGCGCACTCTGCGGCCCGAACGGTTTTGTTGCCGCACTCAAAGTGTGCCGATTCCCAATCGGGACGCTCGATTCCCCATTGACAGGGCTCCTGAGATACCCACAACCTGTGGAGAACCCCGCTGCGAATCGCGTCTGCGTTGAAACGACCGCAGGCGCGGCGAACCCCGTCAACACCGGGTAGCAGGGCGGACCCTTCCCCGACGTCGGCGAACCTTCCCCGGCACGTTCCCCGGCACGCGGCCCCACGGCTTTGGGAGCGGACGGCCCCGGCCGTGACGGCCCCGCATGCGACCTGCGGAACCGGCGTGCCGGAGGAGGCTTGCGGCGCCGCCGGGCGACCGGGCATCCACGGCCTCCCTTCCCCCGCCAAAGGAGAAGCACGTGCTGCCACGCAACATCCTGCTCCTTGCCGCTTTCATCCTGCTCACGGCCGCCGCCGGCATCGTCGGCGCGTCCCACCTGGAAAGCGTCCGCTCCGGCCCGGCGGTGCCGCGCACGGCGACCGCGTTCGTCAAGACCGTCGCCGCGCGGTAGCAGCCGCCCGGTCTCCTGCTCCTCCGCGGACGGCCCAAGAGGGCGCGACCGGGCGTCACCCGGCCCCTTCCGGGTCCGGTCACGGCACCCCGCACAGCCGCAGCAGCGCCGTGGTCGCCGCGGCGGCGATGACCACCACCGGAAACGGGGCGCGGCGGAGCGCCAGGGCCGCGCCGGCCAGCACCCCGGCGGGCCTGGCCCAGCCCGCCCAGCCCGTTCCCTCGGTCAGTGCGGCGACGGCCGCCAAGGCGACCAGCAGCACGGTGGCCGCGGCGGTCAGTGATCGCTGCAGCCCGTCGGCGAGGCGCACGCGGTTCCCCAGCACCGGGCCGGTCACGCGGAAGAGATAGGTTCCGGCGGCCAGCGCCGCGACGGCGAGCCAGGGCATCAGCGCGCCTCCTCGGCCGGGCCGCCGCGCCCGGTCCCGGGCAGGAGGAGACCGGTCAACGCCAGCAGCACCGGCAGGCCGGGGGGCAGGAACGGGGTGGTCGCCACCGCCACGGCGGCGCCGGAGAGCGCGGCGCCGCGCAGGCGGCGGTCGGTGAGCGAGGGCAGCACCAGGGCCAGCAGCACGGCGGGGAAGGCGGCGTCCAGGCCGATGGCGCCGGTGTCGCCGACGATTCGCCCGGCCAGCGCGCCGACCGCGACCGCGACGTTCCAGCAGGCGAACAGGGCCAGGCCGCAGGTCCAGAACACGGCGCGCCGCAGCCGCGGGTCGCGGTGCCGCATCGTGAAGGCCACCGTCTCGTCGGTGATCAGGTGGGCGCCCGGCAGCCGCGTCCGCCACGAGCGCCCCGCCGCGTCCGCCACCGCGAATCCGAACGGCAGCAGGCGGGCGTTGAGCACCAGGCCGGCGGCCACCGCGGCGAGCGCGCCGCCGCCGGCGAGCACCACGCCGACCGCGGCGAACTGCGCGCCGCCGCCGAAGATCAGCACGGACATGGCGACCGGCAGCCAGGGATCCAGCCCGCCGGAGACCGCGAGCGCGCCGAAGGAGGCCCCGACGATCGCGTCGGCCAGGCAGACCAGGCCGATGGCGCGGAGGGTCCCCGGATCGATCGTTCGCCAAAACGAACACATGTCTGTCATAATGAACATGAGGCTTTCTGTTCGTCAAGGCGAACAATTCGACCGTTGGAGTGAACAGATGGCAGAGGGCCGTCCCACCGCACCCCTGCTGGCGCAGATCGCCGCGTCGATCCGCCGGGAACGCGAGCGCGCCGGCCTGTCACTGAGCGAACTGGCCAAACGGGCGGGCATCGCCAAGTCCACGCTGTCGCAGCTGGAGTCGGGCTCCGGCAACCCGAGCGTGGAGACGCTGTGGGCGCTGGCCGTCGCGCTGGGCGTCCCCTTCAGCCGGCTGGTGGACCCGCCGCGCCCCCGGGTGCGCGTCATCCGCGCCGGCGAAGGCCCGGCCGTGCACTCGGAGAAGGCCGGGTACATCGCCACGCTGCTGGCGTCCTGCCCGCCCGGCGCCCGGCGGGACATCTACCGCATCGAGGCCCGCCCCGGCGAGCCCCGCCTGTCGGACCCGCACGTGCCCGGCACCACCGAGCACCTGGTGCTCAGCACCGGCCGGGCCCTGGCCGGGCCCACCACAGAACCCGTGGAGCTGGCCCCGGGCGACTACATCGCCTACCCGGGCGACATCCCGCACATCTTCCAGGCCCTGGAGCCGGACACCACCGCGGTGATCGTCTCCGAGCACATCTAGCCTCCCGCCGGAGGCCGGGCGGGCGGGTTTCACTCCGGGCGCAAGTGAGCAGGTTGATCTGGTCGAGGGACCTTCCCGACCGAGGAGCACGAGCGCGCCGCCCGCAGCGCCCGCGGCGCCCTGACCTGCGGGGACGTTCATGCCGATTCAGCTTCGCCGTATCGTCGTCTTCGCCCGGGACAGACGCGAGTCGGCCCGCTTCATCGCCGACCTGTTCGAGTTGGACGAGCCGGAGCCCGCCGGGGTCTTCACCGCCGTGCACCTGGGCGAGGTCACGCTGCACTACGCCCAGCCGGGCGGCGACTTCCCCCGGCAGCGCTACACCTTCTTGGTCGGCGAGGACGACTTCGATGCGATCTTCGCCCGGATCCGCCGGCAGGGCCTGACCTACTGGGCCGACCCGTATCGCCGCCGCGCCGGGGAGCTGGACACCCAGGGCGGCGGGCGGGGCCTGTACCTGGACGACCCCGCCGGCCACAGCCTGCAGATCACCACCCGCCTGTGAGGCGGCACGCTCACCCCACTGGGGCGAGCGTGCGGGGCTCCTTCTCGGCCGGGGAGACCTCGCCGGACTCCGGGCCGTCCGCCGGCGGGGACGGCGGAGTGCGGCGGCCCTGGCCGGGAAACCACCAGTTGGCGTGGCCGAGCAGGCTCATCAGGGCGGGGACCAGGACCATGCGCACGATGGTGGCGTCCACGGCGACGGCCACCGCCAGGCCCAGCGCCATCATCTTGATGGTGGGGTCGGGCTGGGGCACGAAGCTCAGGAAGACGAAGATCATGATCAGCGCCGCCGAGGTGATCAGCCGGGCGGTGGCGCCGATGCCGATCACCACGCTCTCGTGCGGGTCGCCGCTGCGGTCGTACTCCTCCTTGATCCGCGACAGCAGGAAGACCTCATAGTCCATGGACAGCCCGAAGATCAGGGCGAACATGAACAGCGGGACGAAGGAGATGATCGGCACGGCCTGCTCCATGCCGAACAGCTTCACCCCCCAGCCCCACTGGAAGACCGCGGTGACCACGCCGTAGGAGGCGCCGATGGACAGCAGGTTCATCAGCGCGGCCTTGACCGGCACCACGATGGCGCGGAAGGCGATCACCAGCAGCAGCAGGGCGACGAGCACCACGGCGATCACCACGATCGGCATGCGCTCGCCCACCGTGTCGGCCAGATCGATGATCGCCGGGTTCTCCCCGCCCAGGTAGATCTGGGAGCCGGGGTGGGCGGCGGCCACCTGGGGGATCTCCTGGGCGCGCAGCCGGTGCACCAGGTCGGTGGTGGCCTCCACGTGCGGGGCGGTGGTGGGGATCACCGACACCACCGCGGTGTCGCCGGCCACGATCGGGTCGGCCACGTGCGCCACGCCGGGGACCTCGCCGACGACCCGCTTGATCTCCTGGCCCAGCAGCACGGCCTGCGGGTTGGGCTCCTTGCTCAGGTCGGGGGCGCCGCGCACCACCGGGGCGACGGCCTGCTCCCGCCGGGGCTCGGCGGTGGCCTGCGGCGGGGCCTGCGGGACGGTCAGCCCGGTCAGCCCGGCCGGGCCGTCCACTTCGGGGGCCTGGTCACCGGTCCGGGAGTTCGCGTCGGCCTCCTCGCCGGAAGAACGGGCGGGCGCCTTGGCGACGATCACCCACGGGCTGTAGTGGCCCTCGCCGAACTCGCGGGCCACCACGTCGTAGGCCTGCCGGGAGGACATCGAGGAGGCGGCGGTGCTGTCGGCCATCACGCCGAACTTCAAATCCAGCGTGGGCACCGAGCACACCAGCAGCACCAGGGTGGCGATGATCGCATACGGCCAGGCGTGCCGGTCCACGTGCCGTCCCCACCGCATCCAGCGGTCGCTGGCCTTGTCGGGGCGGACCCGCGGCAGCCGGTAGCGGTCGATGCGGGGGCCGATCGCGCCGAGGACGGCCGGCAGCAGCGTCAGTGCCGCCACCACCATGACCATCACCGCCAGCGCCGAGGCGATGCCGATGCGGCCGACGAAGGCGATGCCCGACAAGAACAGCCCGCAGATGGCGAACACCACGGTGCCGCCGGCGAAGAGCACCGCGTGCCCGGAGTGGGCCATCGCCCGGCCCACCGCGGTCTCCACGTCGTCGCCTTGGGCGATCTGCTGCCGGTAGCGGGTGACGATGAACAGGGCGTAGTCGATTCCCGCTCCCAGCCCGAGCATGGCGGCGGCCATGGGCGCGGTGGGGTGGATCTCCAGGATCGAGGCCCCGTAGTGGATCAGGGAGTAGGAGACGGCCAGGGCGCACAGCGACACCACGATCGGTATGCAGGCGGCCAGGTAGGAGCCGAACGCCAGCAGCAGCACCAGCATGGCCATGACCAGCCCGACGGCCTCCTGGGGGCCGCCCTTGGGCTGGTTGAGCAGCATGGCGACGATGCCGCCGAACTTCACCTCCAGCCCGGCCATGCGGGCCGGTTCCACGGCGCGGTCGAGCTTGTCCAGGTCGGCGGTGCTGATGTCGCCCATCGTCCCCTTGAGGAAGACGCGCACGACCACGGCCCGGTCGTTCTTGAGCCCGCCCATGCCCTGGACGTAGGGGTTCTCGATGTAGCCGACCCGGTCCAGCTTGGCGATGTTGTCGATGGCCTCCCCGACCGCCAGGGACACCCGCCAGTCACCGGGGGAGGGCGCGCCGGGCTCCTGCCGCGCGGTGAACACCACCGTGGTGGCGGGCCCGGTCATGGCCGGGAAGTCCTCCCGCAGCAGGTCCAGGGCGCGCTGGGTCTCGGTGCCGGGCAGGCTGGACTGCTGGACGAACACCCCGCCCTGGGTGAGGCCCAGCACGCCGATGGCGAGGATCGCGACGATCCACACCTCGAAGACCGTCCGCCGGCGCCGCACGCACCAGCGCCCGAGCGCGTCCAGAAAAGCCGCCATGCCGGTCATGAAACATCGTGCGGGTGCAAAATTGCAACTAGTGCAAATTCGCAGTCATGTTAATCTCCGTGACATGCATCACGTCCAGTCCGCGGGACTGCGCGAACGCAAGAAACAGCGCACCCGGCAGGCGCTCGCCACCGCCGCCCTCCGGCTGTTCGCCGAACAGGGGTATGAGGAGACCACCATCGCCGACATCGCCGCCGCGGCCGAGGTGTCCCCCCGCACCTTCTTCGCCTACTTCCCCAGCAAGGAGGACGTGGTCTTCGCCGAGATCGACGACCGGCTGGCCGAGGTGCGCGAGCGGCTGGCCCGCCGCCCGCCCGGGGAGACCCCGCTGGAGACGATCCGCGACAGCGTGCTGAACGTGCTGGAGGCGCTGGTCACCGAGCACGGCGAGTACGGGGCGGTGCAGGTGCGGCTGGTGCTGGAGCGGCCCGCGCTGCAGGCCCGCGCCCTGCAGCGGCTGCACGAGGCGCAGCTGGAGGTGGCCGGCCGGCTGCGCGAGCTGTGCCCGGACATCGACGAGATCGACGCGATGGCCGTCTCCGGGCTGGCGATCGGCTGCATGCAGGCGGTGCTCACCCACTGCCGGCGGCACGGCATGGACCCCGGCACCACCCGCGCCGCCCTGGACCGCGCCCTGATGATCATGGAGCGCGGCCTGGGCTCCATTCCGGCCCTGCACAAGGCCGCCCCCTGAGCGCCCGGAACGGCCGGCGCTTTCCGCCGATCACCCGATCGGCGGTTTTCTGCGACATGACGCGATCGGGCGGATGTTCGCCGGCCCGTGGATAAAATGCCGACCTGTCGAGGATGATCCCTGCGGGCCCATCCCGAGGACACCGGAGGTCCGGTCGGATTGACGATCGGTCATCGAGTCCGAGTCGCCGGTACGCCCGCGGCGATGCGTGCTCATACTCGTCACCCCAAGGCCGGGTCACCGCCCGGCCCGATGACTCGCGGTCGACCTATGGAGGGCGTTCGGCGGTGCCCCGACTCGTCTGGTGTGCCCTCGTGGCGTTGCTCCTGTGCGGCTGCAGCACCTCGCAGGCGGCCGAGCCCGCCGGGGACCCGGCCTCCGCCGCGCCGCCCCGGCTGCACGTCCCGGTGGTGTTCATGCTGGGCGACAGCTACACCGCGGGGATCAAGAGCGTGCCGCCGGAGAAGACCTACGCGGCCGAGACCGCCCGCCGGCTGGGCTGGCAGGTGGTCATCGCCGGGTACGCCGGAACCGGCTTCATGGCCCGCGGCAAGATCGGCAAGAACTTCGCCGACCTGTACGACGCCCAGCTGGCCTGGCGGCCCGCCCCGGACATGATCGTGGTCTCCGGCGGGCACAACGACCGCCACCCCCCGGACCAGGTGGCGCTGGCGGCCAACCGGCTGCTCACCGAGATCACGGTGCGCTGGCCCAAGACCCACGTGGTGCTGGTGGGCCCGATGTGGGGCGGCGACCCCCCGCCGCGGGCGCTGCGGGTGCGCGACGCCCTGCGCACCACCGCGACGACGCTGAAGGTGCCGTTCATCGACCCGCTGGCCGAGCGCTGGATCACCGGGAACGTCCACAAGGGAACCGGCAACGCCAAGCGGTACATCCTGCCGGACGGCACGCACCCCACCGCGGCGGGCAACCGCTACATCGCCGACCGGCTCGTCACCGCCCTGCGCGCCCGCGGGCTGGACCACCCCATGCAGGGAGTGCCCGCCCGGCGGCCGACCCCGCAGCACGCCGAGGCCGGCGCGCCCGCCGGGCGGGACGATCCGAAACGGCCCTGATCACCAGGGGCCGTACGGCCCGCCGGAGGAGCCGCCGCGCTTGCCGCGGTAGGGCTGCACCGCCGGCCGCACGTCGGCCAGGTAGATCGCGGCGACCAGGAACGCGGCGATGGGCAGGATGGACAGCAGGTGCAGGAAGTTGACCGCACCGCCCAGTCCCACCACGTTGGCCACCACCAGGAGGATCACCCACAGGTTCTTGTTCTGCTTGTCGGCGGCGGCATAGGCGCCCGCCGGGGTCCGCAGCGCGTCGAACAGCGCCCACAGCTCGAACCCGAAGGCGACGATCGCCAGGAGCCAGAAGAAGTAGTTCAGTCCCTGCACCACCGCAGACCACCACTTTCGTTGAGCCGGTCGGCACCGTGCCCGACGCTCGAGAGGATCGTCCCCACCTTATTCAAGCCGCGGACCCCACGATAAAAGCGCGCAGGCCCGGCCGACGGTTCGGCCGGGCCTGCCGCTCGCGGTGCTGCGGAAGGCGCGGTCAGTCGCCCACCTTCTTGCTCGCCCCGCCGGTGGCGCGGGAGGCGGCGCGGGCGGTCTTCTTGGCCTCGGTCACGGTGGAGCGGGCGCGGCGCCGGGTGGTCTTGGCGGCGGCCTGCAGCTCCCGGGTGGAGTCCTGCTGCTCGATCCGGGCCACGACCTTCCTGCCCCGCTCGGCCAGCTCGTCGAGGACCTCGGCGGTGCGGCTGCTGAAGTGGGCCATGTACGCCCGTGCCGCCCCCGGCAGGTCCCTGACCTCGATCCGCTCCTGCAGCCGGGTGACGTTGCCGCGCACCTCCTCCTGCAGCCGCAGCACGTTCTCCCGGAAGTCCCCCTGCAGCTTGGTCAGGTTCTGGCGGACCTCCCCCTGGTAGCGGGTGACGTTCTCGCGGACCTCGTCCTGGTAGCGGGTCACGTTCTCGCGCAGCCGGCTGACCTGCTCGGGCACTTCGCGGAGCTTCTCCACGGCCAGGTCCCCGGCGCCGGCGACGGTGTAGAGGGCCTTGTTGTCCCGGAGATTGTCCCGGAG
>Ga0207867_1000307_pt1 | contig 56706 bp, 55 predicted proteins | sample HigsolmetaAR206D_FD_184838 | JGI IMG/M metagenome (GOLD analysis project Ga0207867, IMG submission 184838) | Ionic liquid and high solid enriched microbial communities from the Joint BioEnergy Institute, USA - AR20-6-D (SPAdes) (version 2) ...
ACGCTTCAATTCTTTTTTGCTCAATGGAATTCGCTCCTGTTTCATACTGACATTTTCACTGAAGCGTTACAATATGACAATATCACAGACGAACAACACTGTTCGGCCGAGAGATTGACACAGCGTCCTTCGGTATGATAGCATAACATTGTTAGTCTGTCGGAGCACCCGCTCCAACCGCACGGTAAGGGCTTTAAAGCGCGTGATGCCGCCCGATGCCGGCGAGTCTGAGTCATTGAGGAGGTGCCTATATGTACGCCATCATTGAGACCGGCGGGAAACAGCTGAAGGTTGAAGAAGGACAAACCCTGATCGTTGAAAAGTTGAATGCGGAGGCCGGTGAAACCGTCACGTTCGATAAAGTGCTCTTCGTCTCCGGCGACGACGTTAAAGTCGGCACGCCTTATGTCGAAGGCGCTTCGGTGACGGCCAAAGTCGTTGAACACGGACGCGGCGAAAAAATCGTCGTTTTCAAATTTAAGCGTCGTAAAAACTATCGCCGCAAACAAGGCCACCGCCAACCGTACACGAAAGTCACTGTTGAAAAAATCAACGCGTAAGGTTGGTCGCGATGATTCGCGTCAAGGCGGAGCGCGATGATCAGGGCCGCATCCGGACGGTGACCGTCAAAGGTCATGCCGGAGCCGGGCCATACGGATTTGATCTCGTCTGCGCGGGGGTGTCGGCGGTCTCCGTCGGAACGGTGAATGCGATTGAAGCGCTGTGCGGATTTGATCCGCTCATCGACATTGCCGACGACGGCGGTTATCTCCGCTGCGGGCTCACCGATCAAGTTTCGGACCCCGGCGCGCGGGAAAAAGCCGAACTGCTTCTCGAAGGCATGTTGGTCGCGCTCAAGACCATAGAGAATACCTACGGCGAACATATCAAAGTGACGGATTGAAGGAGGTGGACGCCGTGTTGAAGCTTGATTTGCAATTTTTTGCGACGAAAAAAGGGGTCGGCAGCACGAAAAACGGGCGAGACTCCATTTCCAAACGCCTCGGGGCGAAGCGAGCGGACGGCCAATTCGTGACCGGCGGATCGATTTTGTACCGCCAACGCGGCACGAAGATCTATCCGGGTAAAAACGTCGGCCGCGGCGGCGACGATACGCTGTACGCCAAAGTGGACGGCATCGTCCGTTTTGAACGTTTCGGACGCAACAAAAAACGGGTGAGCGTTTACCCCGTGGCCAAAGAAGCATGATCGAGAAAAAAACCAGCCCAACGGCTGGTTTTTTTAGTGAACGGAAGCGGCTTGACGGCGCGGAATGGCGGTTTCAATATCCGTCCCGATGCGTTATCATGATATAAAGTAAGGATTGGGAGTCGACACCAATGGAAAAGCCGGAGCGGCAAATTGTGGAATTGATCCGATCGCTGCGTCACGAGTGGATGAACCAATTGCATCTGCTGAAGGCCAATCTGTCTTTAAAAAAATATGACCGCGCCGAACAAATCATTGACGACATCATCGAAAGGGCAAAACAGGAAGCGAGATTAACGAATCTGAACGCGCCGAAGCTGACCGCGCTTCTGCTGACGTACAATTGGAAGTCGCGGCCCTTGCGCTTGGAGATTGAAGCCGTGGATAGCGAAGCCGATTGGTCGGCGCTCGACGACGACTTGACCGATTTTGTCCAAGCCATGATCGATGCGTTCGAACGGTCCGTTGCGCCTTTTGGCAACCACGTGTTGACGTTTTCGATCAAAAGCGACGGCGGCCGGTCGTTTCTCGCGCTCCGTTTCACGGGAGAAATCCGCGACTTTTTCCCGATTGAAGAGCGGCTTGACCGTCTGAATCAAACGCTCCGTCTGGTTGAAAAATATATGCAAACTCAATGCGCCGTGTTCGTTTTCGCGGTTTGACGTCCGACGAGGTGATGCACATGTTTGTCGATCAAGTGAACATTTATGTCAAGGGAGGAGACGGCGGCAACGGCATCGTCGCTTTTCGCCGGGAAAAATACGTTCCGAACGGCGGTCCGGCCGGCGGTGACGGCGGCAAAGGCGGGGATGTCGTCTTTGTTGTTGATGAGGGATTAAGGACGCTCATGGATTTTCGCTATCAAAAGCATTTTAAAGCCGACCGCGGCGAGAACGGCGGTCCGAAAAACCAACACGGAAAAAACGCAAAGGATCTCGTCGTCCGCGTCCCTCCGGGAACCGTCGTCTACGATCGCAACACGGGCGCCCTGCTCGCCGATCTGACGAGGCACGGCGAACGCGCCGTGATCGCCCGGGGCGGCCGCGGCGGGCGCGGCAACGCCCGATTTGCCACACCCGCCAATCCGGCGCCCCGCCATGCGGAAAACGGGGAACCGGGCGAAGAACGCGAAGTGACGCTCGAGTTGAAATTGCTGGCCGACGTCGGGCTTGTCGGATTTCCAAGCGTCGGCAAATCGACGTTGCTTTCGGTCGTCTCCTCCGCCAAACCGAAAATCGCCGCCTATCATTTCACGACGATCGTGCCGAATCTCGGCGTCGTCTCTTTAGAGGACGGCCGCAGCTTTGTCATTGCGGATCTGCCCGGCCTCATCGAAGGCGCGCACCAAGGCGCCGGTCTCGGCCACCAATTTTTGCGGCACATTGAACGGACGAGGGTGATCGTTCACGTCATCGACATGGCCGCGACGGAAGGCAGGGATCCGTACGAGGATTTCGTCAAAATCAATGAAGAGTTGCGGCAATATGAATGGCGGCTATTGGAGCGGCCTCAAGTCATAGCGGCCAACAAAATGGACATGCCCGGAGCCGAGGAAAATTTAAGGGCCTTTAAAGAAAAGCTGAACGACGATTCGATTCCGATTTATCCGATTTCGGCTTTGACGAGGACGGGGCTGACGGCGCTTCTCGCTCATGTCGCCGATCTGGTGGAACGGACGCCGACGTTCCCGATCCACGTGGAAGACGGGCAAGGCGCGGTCTACAAATTCGCGGAAAAAGAACCGAAATTTGAGATCATGAGGGATGACGACGGCGCCTTTGTCGTTAAAGGCGCGGCCGTTGAGCGTTTATTTCGGATGACGGATTTTAACCGCGATGAATCGGTGCGCCGTTTTGCCCGCGCGCTGAGGAGAATGGGTGTGGATGACGCCCTTCGCGAACACGGCATCGAAGACGGGGATACGGTGCGGATTTTGGATTTTGAATTCGAATTCGTCAATTAGCCTAAAAAAAGATCCCTCCAAAAGTGGCAAGACGCCCAAGAACTCCATATAATGTACTGAAATAGTGCGGGAGGGATCTCGATTTGAAAATTTATGTGGTGCAAAAAGGCGATACCCTGTCGCTGATCGCGAAAAAGCACGGGATCGTCTTGTCTGATTTACTCAAGATGAATCCGCAGTTGACCAACCCCGACAATATTATGCCCGGCATGAAAATCAAGGTACCGACGGGATCGAAGCCTGTCAAAAAGAAAGAAATGCCCAAAGAGGCGCCGATAAACGTCAAGAAAGAGCTGCCCAAAGAGGCACCAATCAACGTCAAGAAAGAGATGCCCAAGGAAGCGCCGATGAACGTCAAGAAAGAAATCCCCAAAGAGGCGCCGGTCAAAGCCAAGAAAGAGGCGCCCATCGCCGCCAAGAAAGAAGCTCCGATCCACGTGAAGAAAGAGGCGGTCAAAGAGACGGCGCCCGTCTTTCCGAAAAGCGTTAAAGAAAAAGCGGAACCGAAGAAGGAGGGGCCGGCGTTCGGCAAGATGTTGCCTGACGAGGTGAAATACAAACCGACGGAAATCCTCGCTCCTTCCATTCCGCTTATGGATGGCGAATGGAACGCACCGGGGCCTGAAATCAATCCCGGGCAATATCAAAACATTCCGATGATGGAAGAGCCGTTTCCAAACATGATCGCCCCGAAGAAGGACGTCCAAGAGCCGACGGGCAAGGAAGATGAAAAGCCGTGGGATCTCCCCTATGGGTCGCCCAGCGCCCCGGTCTCCCCTTCCGCGTATTATCCGGAACCTGCTTATTCCCCTTCATCGGATTACGGACCGCAGCCATATCCCGCCCCGTATCCATCCGGTTACGCGCCGGTTGCGAGTCCATACGCGCCGTCTTACGGTTATCAAGGGTATCCGTGCGGCTGTCATGCGGGTTATGATTATTCCGGCGGTTATTATCCGACGCCTTATGGGCAGCCGGTTTACGGGTATTACTATCCGCAATATTACGGCGCGTTCCCTATGCCGTCGGGTTACCCAGCCGCCTCCAATCTTTACAGGTATCCGGATTATTCGGATAATGGTGAATTCGGTTGGTACGGGTACGGCGTTGCCGGACCGTATGATCAGCCGCCCAAAAATCCTGACGACAACGACCATTCGTGACGACGAAAGGTCGTTTTTTCTTTCTATGCGGTTCGTTCCGTTGCTCGGATGAATGCCATGTGTATTTTTTAGCATTGCCCCCTGCATCTGTCAGTTTAAGCGGTCTTGCCGCCACACATGCTAATGGATGAAAGGGGGCATCAGAATGAAAAGAACGATGGCGATTTTGTCAACCGCCATGATGGTTGTAAGCTTCACGACGGCGTGCGGCACGACGTACGACCGCGATAATGCCAACCGCGGCGTCCGAAATGTCGGCTATTACACCGATCGGGCGGGCCCGGATCTCGTCCCGGATAACAACTACGCCCAAAACCGCCCGTATGTGCGCAATGGCAGAGACAACGTCGTAAGGAATAATGACGTGACCGATAACAGCTTTCAATGGGATAATGCCACCGCCAGACGGATTGCCAGTCAGGTCAGCCGCTTGAAAGACGTGAAGGACGCGAGCGTGCTCATTAACGGCAACACCGTCGTCGTCGGCGTCATCCCCGAGGACAACGTGCAAAACACGCAAACCTTGGATGAACAAGTTCGGGCGGTCACCAAAAGCCTGGTTCGCGACAAACAAGTGCGCGTGGTGACCGATCGGAACATCGTGAGAAGAATTATGGACGTCAACGACCGCATGGATAACGGGACGGCGCCCGGAAGGGAAGTTCGCTCGGACGTTAAAGGCATACTCAACGACATCGGCAATGCCATTAAACGCCCTTTTCAAAATAACAGCCGTTAGATCGAAGGCAGGCTTTCAGCCTGTCTTATTTATTGTTCCAAAAACAAGGCATTTTTTGGGTGGGTTTATTTTGGAAAAAAGTGTTGTACCTTCCATCCGTCGCGGGTTGTCTGCCGACTCCTTCTTCCGAGGGGAAGATGTGTTATAATGTGGATGAATTTGTTGATGAGAGGGAGAGTCAGAATGGCCGGACATTCGAAATGGAAAAATATACAACACCGCAAAAGCGCGCAAGATGCCAAGCGCGGTCGACTTTTCATGAAAATGAGCAAAGATATTTTTACTGCCGCAAAAGAGGGCGGCGGCGATCCGGACAGCAATCCCGCCCTTCGCACGGCTATTGAAAAAGCCCGCGCGGTGAACATGCCGAACGAAAACATTGAGCGGGCCATAAAAAAAGCGACGGGAAACCTCGACGGCGTGTCGTATGAGGAAATCACGTATGAAGGCTATGGACCGGGCGGGGTGGCCGTCATGGTCGACGTGTTGACGGACAATAAAAACCGTTCGGCTTCCGAAATCCGCCACGCTTTTTCCAAACACGGCGGAAACTTGGGAGAGAGCGGATGCGTGGCGTTTATGTTTGACAAAAAAGGCGTCATTACCGTCGCCAAAAACGACGTCGATGAAGATCAACTCATGTTGGACGCGTTGGAAGCCGGCGCCGAAGAAATGGAAACCGAAGATGACGTTTATATCATCACGACGGAACCGGAAGCGTACCGCGCCGTTCGCGATGCGCTTCGCGAAAAGCAATATCCGGTCGAAGACGCCGAATTAACCATGGTGCCGAAAACGACCGCGTCGTTGTCTGAAGAGGACGCCGCGAAAATGGAAAAACTGATCGACGCTTTAGAAAGCCTCGATGATGTTCAAGACATTTATCACAACATGAATTAATCTTTTATCATAATCATCTCTTGGTCGGGGGATAATACAAATAAAATTTTACGATCCTCCCACTAAGGGGTGATTTTGTTATGATTTATCGTTGTCTTTTGGCGCTCCTCCTTGCCGCCGTTTTGCTCGGCGTCGAGCTTTTTGGCGGCGGGACGGCCTTGGCGAATACGAAAGTCCCGGCGTGCGCCAAACTTCACGTGCGGGAACATGCGGTGTCCGGGTCGGTGCGGGTGCAAAAGCCGGAGACCGTCCGGATCCATCTCAAGACCACCTATGCCGACGGCATTTCGGTTGAACGAGTGATCGATGGGCACGTCATCGCGATCGACGATGTCCAAAGCAAATATCGCGGCTTTCATGTCCGGAAGTGCTCGGGAAATGAAGTCTTTTTGAATAAAAGAGTCGACGCGCCGTCGCCCGTGACCGAAACCGCGGCCATTATTGGTTTGGAAAGCGGACGAGTTCTCAGCCTCCATAACAGGACGCTCCGACACCGACCGATTCAAACGTTTTTTCAGATTGACGTGAGCGCGCTCGAGACGAATCGCGCCGCGACATTGAACAAATCGTTTTCGTAAGCCTCGAACCATCCGCCCCGATGCCGGGGCTTTTTTCATGCTTCCGGAAGAGCGCGGCGCGGTTCGCACCGTTGGAAACGGTCGCTTGCGCGCGCCACCAGCGGCGGAAAGCGGCCGCGTCCTGATCAGGGGATCAACCGCCCAAGTTTTTCCCGTTCGTCGGATTATGGTATGATGGATGTTGAAGTGTTTCTAGTAAAGAAGAGCGATCGCAACCGCCGCTTGGGCGCGGCGCCGTCCACGTCCATCGGGGTTGCGATAAAGTTGCTGCAGAGTGCTGTGGGGGATAGCGATTTGATCGAATACATTCGCGGAACGCTTTCGGATGTGACGAGCGCCTATATCGTCGTGGACAACGGCGGCATCGGCTATTTGATTTACTGCCCGAATCCTTATTCGTTTCTACCGATCGGGGCCGAGCTCACCGTGTTTACCTATCAATACGTTCGCGAAGACGCAATCCATTTATACGGTTTTAAGACGAGAGAAGAACGCGACCTTTTCATTCATCTGTTGAGCGTTTCCGGCATCGGCCCGAAAGGAGCGCTCGCCATTGTGGCTTCCGGAGAACCGGGACGGGTCGCGGCGGCCATTGAAAATGAAGACGAGCGGTTTTTGACGAAATTTCCCGGCGTCGGAAAAAAGACCGCCCGGCAAATGATCCTTGATTTGAAAGGAAAGCTCGGCCGCGTCGGAACGGCCGAGCAAGCGGGCGTCCAGCCGGCGGAAACCAATCGGGCGCTGGATGACGCCGTTCAGGCGCTCTATGCTCTCGGTTATTCGGATAAAGAGATCCGGCGCATCCTGCCGGAATTGGAAGGCGAACCGCTTGCGACCGATGAGTATGTGCGCAAAGCTTTGCGTTTAATGTTGAATCAATAAGGGAGGGTGGCGGATTTGGCGAACGAACGCATAGTCTCTCAAGAATCGGAACCCGGTGAAGAGATGCTGGAACGTTCCATCCGCCCCAAGCGATTGGCCGATTACATCGGTCAAGAAAAGGTGAAGGAAAATCTGGCGGTATTTATCGAAGCGGCGAAACAACGCAAGGAACCTCTCGATCACGTCCTTTTGTACGGTCCGCCCGGGCTCGGCAAAACGACGCTTTCCATGATCATCGCCGAAGAGATGGGCGCAGGCATCCGGACGACGTCGGGGCCGGCGATCGAGCGTCCCGGCGATCTCGCCGCCCTGCTTTCCTCTTTGCAGCCCGGGGATGTGCTGTTCATCGATGAAATTCATCGCCTACCGCGTGCGATCGAAGAAGTGCTGTATCCGGCGATGGAAGATTTTTGCCTGGACATCGTGCTCGGAAGCGGAGAAACGGCCCGATCCGTGCGCCTGGATTTGCCGCCGTTTACGCTGGTCGGGGCGACGACGCGGGCGGGCGCATTGTCGCCGCCCCTGCGCGATCGCTTTGGCGTCACCGCACGCCTCGAATTTTATGAGCCGGAAGAACTGGCGGAGATCATTACGCGAACGGCCGGCGTCTTTCAGACCGCGATCGCTCCGGACGCCGCCCGTGAAATCGCCCGGCGCTCGCGCGGCACGCCGCGCATCGCCAATCGCCTGCTCCGGCGCGTGCGCGATTTCGCCCAAGTGGCGGGCGAATCCGTCATTCACTTGGAGGTCGCGCGCGAGGCGCTCCGCCGTTTACAGGTCGATGAGCTCGGCCTCGATCATGTGGATCACCGTTTGCTCGTCACCATCATGACCAAATTCGGGGGCGGTCCGGTCGGCCTGGACACGATCGCGGCCGCCGTCGGGGAAGAGCCGCAAACCATTGAGGACGTCTACGAACCCTATCTTCTGCAAATCGGCTTTTTGCAGAGGACGCCGCGCGGCCGCATCGTGACGCGCCGCGGTTATGAACATTTCGGGATGGAGAGGTCGATCGAAGATGACTGATTTCGGAAAGGTGCTCATGGCCATGGCCGTCGTTTTGTTCGTCATCGGCGCACTATGGCAGATCATCGGACGCCTTCCCGGCGACATCGTGATCCGCAAGGGGAATACGGTGTTTTACTTTCCGATCGTCACTTCCATCGTCATCAGCGTCGTCCTGTCCTTGATCTTCTATCTCATCAATCGCTTTCGTTAAATCGACGGCCGATGTCATCCGTCGCTTTCGTTATAACAACCAGAGGTGTCTGCCATGGACGTGAACTTGTTTGATTTCGACTTGCCTGAAGAATTGATCGCGCAAACGCCGCTGCCCGACCGGTCCGCGTCGAGGCTCATGGTGCTCCATCCGAACGAGAAGCGCATCGAACACCGGCGTTTTCCCGACATCTTGGAATATCTGCAACCCGGGGACTGCCTCGTCTTGAACGATACGCGCGTCATTCCGGCCCGTTTGTACGGCGTCAAAAAAGACACGGGCGCCAATATCGAAGTGTTGCTGTTGCGGCGGCTGGACGGGGACGACTGGGAATGCCTCGCCAAACCGGCCAAACGCCTGAAAAAAGGCACGGTCATTGATTTCGGCGACGGGGCCATGGAAGCGGAATGCATCGAAACCTTCGATGAAGGCCGGCGGGTGCTCCGGTTTAAATATGAGGGGATTTTTAACGAAATTCTGGACGAGCTCGGACAGATGCCGCTTCCCCCGTACATTCGGGAGAAATTGGAAGATAAAGAGCGCTACCAGACGGTGTACGCCAAGCACGAAGGCTCGGCGGCGGCCCCGACGGCCGGCCTGCATTTTACGGAGGAACTCCTCGAACGCATTCAAAATAAGGGCGTGAAACTCGTATTCATCACGCTCCACGTCGGACTCGGGACGTTCCGGCCGGTGACGGTCGAGCGCGTGGAAGAGCACGACATGCATGCGGAGTTTTATCGGATGAGCGAGGAGGCCGCCGAGACATTAAATGCCGCGCGCGCGGCGGGGAAAAAGATTTACGCCGTCGGCACGACGGTCATCCGGACGCTCGAGACGATCGCCACGGAAAATGACGGCCGGTTTAAAGCGGCATCCGGCTGGACGGACATTTTCATCTATCCGGGATACCGATACAAAGGCGTGGACGGATTCATCACGAACTTTCACCTGCCGAAATCGACGTTGATCATGCTCGTGTGCGCTTTTGCCGGCCGGGCGTTTGTCATGGACGCCTATCGGGAAGCGGTCAAAGAGCGCTACCGCTTTTTCAGTTTCGGCGACGCCATGTTTATCACAGAAAGGAACCAAAGCTTATGACGACAGCACCGGTGACTTATGAACTGATCAAGGTGTGCAAGCAGTCGGGCGCCCGGCTCGGGCGTCTTCATACGCCGCACGGCACGTTCGACACACCGATGTTTATGCCCGTCGGCACGCTGGCGACGGTGAAAACGATGAGCCCGGAAGAATTGAAGGCGATCGGCGCCGGCGTCATCTTATCCAATACTTATCACCTTTGGCTGCGGCCCGGAGAAGACATCGTGGAAGAAGCGGGCGGCCTGCACCGTTTCATGAACTGGGACCGCGGCATACTGACCGATTCCGGCGGATTTCAAGTGTTCAGCCTGAGCGATTTGCGCGAAATCGAAGAGGCGGGCGTGCATTTTCGCAATCATTTGAACGGCGAAAAGATGTTTTTGTCGCCTGAAAAAGCGGTCCACATCCAAAACGCCCTCGGCTCGGACATCATGATGGCGCTGGATGAATGTCCGCCGTATCCCGCCGACCGCGATTATCTGAAGAAGTCGGTCGAGCGGACGAGCCGGTGGGCGGAGCGATGCCTGAAGGCGAACCGCCATCCCGACCGCCAGGCGCTTTTCGCGATCGTTCAAGGCGGCGTTCATGAAGATTTGCGGAAAATGAGCGCGCGGGACTTAACCTCCTTGGATTTTCCCGGCTATGCCGTCGGCGGCTTGTCGGTTGGCGAACCGAAGCATTTGATGTATGAAACGTTGGAATTTACGACGCCGTTGCTGCCGGAAGACAAGCCGCGCTACCTCATGGGCGTCGGTTCGCCCGACGCTTTGATCGAAGGGGCGATCCGCGGCATCGACATGTTCGATTGCGTGCTGCCGACAAGAATTGCCCGCAACGGCACGTGCATGACGTCGACCGGGCGGCTTGTGGTCCGCAACGCCGAGTATGCGCGCGACTATCGCCCGATCGATGAAAATTGCGATTGCTATGTCTGCCAAAACTATACGCGCGCCTACATCCGCCACCTCGTGAAGGCCAATGAAACGTTCGGACTTCGGCTCACCACTTACCATAATCTTTATTTTTTGTTAAAATTGATGGAGCGTGTCCGCGAGGCCATTCGCGAGGACCGCTTGCTCGATTTCAAAGAAGCCTTTTTTGAACAATACGGCTTCAACAAACCGGATACTAAGAATTTCTAAATTTACTCATAAAGGAGGGTAAAGGCTTGTCAGGACAATACTCTTCACTCATCGTGTTGGTCGTGTTCTTCGTCATTTTCTACTTCCTGTTCATTCGCCCGCAGCAAAAGCGGCAGAAAGAAACCGCGCAAATGCAGGCGAATTTGGCGAAGGGCGACAAGGTGGTCACGATCGGCGGCCTGCACGGCACGATTGACGCCATCGAAGACAACAAAGTGACGCTCAAGTGCAACGGCACGGCCAGGCTGACGTTCGACCGCACGGCGATTCGCGAAGTGATTCAGAAGCGCGCGAATCCCCACGAAAAAGACAAAGCGAAGGAAGACGAAAGCAAGGGCGGTGCGAAGGAGTCCGAATAAACGGGCTCCGCATCGGCATTCGTCGCCCGCTCAAGGCGGATCCTTTCTTCATCTCACGGCAAAATGCGCCCCTCCACCCGAGGGACGCATTTATTTTTTGACGAAAAGATTGACGCCGATGATGCCGCCCATGGCCGTGACGGCGGTGTTCGCCACCACTGCGGCCATTTGCGAGGCGGCGAGCGTGCGGTCAAATCCGAGAAACAGGACGAGATAAATGACGGCGGAGTAGAAGAGGCCCGTGCAGGCGCCCGTGACCAAACCTCTTTCTTTCATTTTGGCTCCGGCGGTCATGCCGCCGATGAAGAGCGCGATGAGCGAGAGAATCATCATGGAGAGCGGGGTGAGCGACGCCTCCGACAGCGAGCTCCATTTTAAAATCGAGGTCAAGAAGAACGCCGCGATCAGAATGAGAATGAAGCTGATGACCATGCCGAAACTGCACGCGATAAACAGCCGTTTCGCCACACCGGACACCTCCTGAAACATTCGGATTTTCTAATTAAAGCTTATTCACGTCCGACTGATTTAGAAGACGCTTAAGGGAAACCGATCGGTGCGCGTATGGATCTTTTCCCTTTCGCCTTTCGCCGTTGACAAGCCCATGCGTTCCCGAGCTTCATGCGCGGGGATTAGGCGATCCACTTGCCGATCACCGGAAAATGTTCAAACTCTTTTTTGGTCACGAGCCGGACGGCGATGATGAGAATGAGATAGAATCCCGCTGTGGCGGCGATCAGCAGAGCGGTGCGCGGAAGCAGTTTCCACGCCGTGAACCAATGCTTCGAACCATAAAGGCCGAACGCCCCTGTCGCCAACATCGCGGCGGCGCCTTTCACATAATCCCACACAACGAGACAAAAACCGATCGATTTGACCACGGAAGCGAGATTGAGCAAGGTGACGAGCACGACGTTGATCGCGTAACCGAGCGCGGCGCCCATGATCCCGAGTTCCGGCCGGCTGGCGAGGGCGAAAATGGTCAAGATCTTGACGACGGCGCCGATCAGGCTGTTCAACATGGCCGCTTTGGCGAGATCCAGCGCCTGCAAGACGGCGGCGAGCGGGGATTGAAAATAAAACAGGATGAAAAAGGGGGCCATGGCCAAGACGTAAACCGCCGATTTTGGTGAGTGGTAAAGCAGCGTCATGAGCGGTTCGGCGTATACATAAGAGATGACGATCGAAAGCCCGCCGGCGATCATCGCGATTTTTAATGCTTGATTGACGCGATAGTGAATGACGTCCGTTCGTTTATTGGCGGCGGCTTCGCTCACGGTCGGCACGAGCGAGACGTACAAGGAGTGGGTGATGAAGCTCGGCAGCGTGAGCAACGGGATCGCCAATCCGGCGAGCTCCCCGTATTGTTTGGTGGCGGCGGCGGCAGACAGCCCGGCGAGCGCCAGGCTTTGCGCGACGACGATCGGTTCGAGGAAATAAGAAAACGAACCGATGAGGCGGCTGGCGGTCGTCGGCAACGCGATGTTCATCAACTGATAAAATGTGGTCTTCCCTTTTCCGAGATAGCGCCAAAACTGCTTTCGTATCCGGATTTTTTTCCGCGCTTTAAAAACGCCGAGCATAAATAAAAGGGAGACGAGCTCGCCGATGATGCTCGAAATCATCGCGCCGGCGGCGGCATATTCAATGCCGTACGGAAGCAGCGCCGTCGAAAACCAGGCGACGAGGGTGATGCGCACGATCTGTTCAATCACCATGGACCACGCGTACGGCGTCATGTTCTGCATGCCTTGAAAATAGCCGCGCACGACCGATGCGACGCCGACGATCGGGATGACCGGAGCGATCGCGAGGAGCGGGTAAACCGTTCGTTCATCGGTAAAGAGGATTTTGGAAACGAGGGGGGCGCCGATCATCAAGGCCGTCGTAAACAAAACGCTGAGCGCGCCGACGACCGCTAGCGATACCGTCAAGACGCGTTTGATTTTGCGCCGGTCATCGACGGCTTGCGCTTCCGCGACCATCTTGGAAATCGCGGTCGGAAGGCCCAATTGCGTCAGCGCGACGGTAAAGAGAAGCGTCGGATAGGCCATCATATAGAGCCCCATGCCTTCTTCACCGATGATTCGCGCCAACACGATGCGGTTGGCGACGCCCAAAATCTTGGTCACCATTCCGGCGATCATGAGGATGAAGGCTCCGCGAAGAAAGGTTTGTTTTTCCATTCGATACCCCCTGCTTTCCACGGCGCGCCCAGGCGTGAGTTCCGCGAGGCATTGTCTCTGTCCTAAAAAAGTATATGCCCGATGCTTGGTCAAGCATGACAAGCGATCCGAGAAAACGCTTTCCCCTGTCGGCGGCTTTCGTTTTATGTTATATTTGTAAAAAAGGTTGTCTCGCCGTTTGGCTTTTTGCGGAAAGTTGTGGGAGACCAGAGGTTACGGGGTGAAACGATTTGAGCAGTGAGCCGAGCATTTACGATGAATGGCGTCATAAAATCGAACCGTTTATCACAAGCAAGCTGGACGAATTTCGATTTTTGGGGCTCGAGCGGTTGACCGCCGACGAATTGTGGGCGTTTATAAAGGAACAGCTGGAAAAAGCCAAAGAAGAACCGCGCCTGCATCGGATCGTCAGCCGCGTGATGCGTCTTTCCATCAACGATTACATGAACAAAATCCGCATGGAAATGTTCCAGGAGGCCGGTTCCTTAGAATCATTTGATATATAATTTGGGGCTTTTAGACAGCCGCCGCGCCTCTTTTTTTTTGAAACCCGAAATTTAAAAAGTATTTTTGAAATAACGGGGCATCGCTGTGGGGTCTTAAGAGAACGGCGCCTTATCCTTTATTGACATCGAAAAAACAAGCTCACTATAATTAACTTATTGCAGGTACCCATGAGGAGGTAGTGCGCATGGCCAAGAAATCTAAAATATTCAAGGGGAGGATCGCCGCTTTTTTCTTGATTTTGGTCATATTGGCTGTCGTCATCGGTTTTACGACGAAACCGATTATTAATAATATAAAGCTGGGCCTGGATCTTCAGGGCGGTTTCGAAGTGCTCTACAATGTGACCACGATCGATGGAAAAAAGCCGAATTCTGAAACGCTTCATGAAGCGGTGGCGGCCATCAACCGACGGATCAATGCGCTGGGCGTCAGCGAACCGCAAATTTCCATCGAAAACGGCCATCAAATTCGCGTGCAATTGGCCGGCATCAAAGATCAGGCCAAAGCGAGAGAGCTCTTATCCACCACGGCCCATTTGACCTTTCGGGATTATAAAGACCGCTTGATGATGGACGGAACCGAAATCATCCCGGGAAGCGCGAAAGTCGAATTTGACAGCACGACGAACGCGCCGGTCGTCGCTTTAAAAATCAAGCACCCCGAGAAATTCGCGAAAATCACAAAAGAGGTGCTGAACATCTCGCCGCCCAACAACGTGCTGGTCATCTGGCTGGACTGGCATAAGGGGCTGTCGTATCAAAATGAATCGACGAAAGACCATCCAGCATACATATCCGCGCCGCAAGTCCATGAGGTACTGGATCGAAAAGATATCATGATCACCGGATTGGATTCCGTGGAGGAAGCCAAAAACCTCGCCGCGCTTTTAAACGCCGGGGCTTTGCCGGTCAAAATGAAGGAAGTTTATTCGACGTCTGTCGGCGCTCAGCTCGGGCAACATGCGATGACGAAAACGGTGACCGCGGGCGTCATTGGCATCGCGGCGGTGTTCCTTTTCATGTTGCTGTTCTATCGCTTTGGAGGCTTTATCGCCAACATCGCGCTCATTGCATATATCTGGCTCGTGCTCGCGGTTTTTGTCGGGTTGCAAGCGGTGTTGACGCTGCCGGGCATCGCCGCGTTGATCCTCGGGGTCGGCATGGCGGTCGACGCCAATATCATTACCTTGGAACGGATAAAAGAAGAAATCCGTTGGGGCAAATCGGTCCGTTCGGCCTTTAAAGCCGGCAACCATCGTTCCTTTACCACGATTTTCGACTCAAACTTGACGACCATCATCGCCGGAGCTGTCATGTTCGTTTATGGGACAAGTTCGGTCAAAGGGTTTGCGGTCATGCTCATCGTGAGCATTCTCGCCAGCTTCCTGACGGCGGTCTTTTTCGCGAGATTTTTGACGTGGTTGTGGGTCTCAAGCCGCATCCTCGATCATAGACCCGGGTGGTTCGGTGTGAGAAAGGGTGACATCCGTGAGCTTTAAATCCTTTGATTTCGTCAAACACCGCAACATATTTTTCGGCCTGTCCATCACATTGACCATACTGGGGATCATCAGCTTGATCTTCTTACGGCTCAATCTCGGCATCGATTTTGCGAGCGGCACGCGGGTGGATATCATGGCCAAACACGCCATATCCATTGACAAAGTGACCGCCACTTTGGATCACTTGGGTCTAAAGTATGAACGGCCGACCCTTTCCGGCAGCGAACATAACATTGCGAGCGTCCGTTTGCCGAAGGTGTTAGACCATCAGGAAGTCGCCCAAGTTAAAGCCGCCTTCAAAAAGGCGTTCGGCGTGGACCCGAGCGTGAGCACGGTGTCGCCGCAGATCGGGCGCGACTTGGCGAAAAACGCTTTTTGGGCCGTGCTCATTTCTTCCCTTTTCATCATCGTGTACGTTTGGATCCGTTTTGAATTCTTGCAAGGTCTCGCGGCGATCATCGCACTGTTGCACGACGCGTTCTTTATCATTACGGTCTTCAGCCTCCTGCACATCGAGGTGAACATCATCTTCATCGCCGCGGTGCTCACGATCATCGGCTATTCGATTAACGATACGATCGTCACGTTTGACCGCATCCGTGAAAACATGCGGCTGCGCAAGAAAAAGATCAAGACGTTTGATGAGTTGGCGGAATTGGTGAATACGAGCATTCGCCAGACGATTGTGCGTTCCATCAATACCGTCATGACCGTCTTGCTTACGGTCGTCGCTTTGATGATCTTCGGGAGCACGGAAATCCGCACGTTTACGATCGCTTTATTCGTCGGGTTGATTTGCGGCTGTTATTCGTCGATCTTCATCGCTTCGCCGCTTTGGGCGGTATTAAAATTCAAGTACATCACCCGGGAGCGGAAAAAAGGCAAAAAATCCGCTGAATCCCTTACATGATCGAAACGGCTGTTGGCAACGGCTTTTCCGGACGATTGAAACGCACTTTCCATTCGGTCATCAAACGAATAGCGCGATGGGAGGCTCAGCGTCTTTCAACGCCGGACACAACTGTATTCAAGAGACTTGACGGGCATGCGCGCGCCGCATGCCCATGCCTTTGTCCCGCATTCAACCGCGCCGAGGCTCGCGCGGGCACCTGTGGCGTTGGCTGCCAGGATGCGGACGGTTGACGAAGAAGGTGAATGAGTTGCTGTATCCCGAGACGAGATGGAAGTTTGAACAACAAGATGAACGGGCGGCCCGTGCGCTCGCCGAGAACTTGAATGTCCCGCCGCTCATCGCCCGGCTGTTGATCGCCCGGGGCATCACGACCGTGGAGGCGGCGGAACGCTTTATCTATATCGATAAAAACGACTTTCATGATCCGTTTCTTCTCGACGGCATGGACGACGTCGTACGCCGCTTGGAACAAGCGATTCGGGCAAATGAAAAAATCCTTGTGTTCGGCGACTACGATGCCGACGGCGTCAGCGCCACCGCGATCATGCTCCTCGGCCTCAGGGCGCTCGGGGCCGAAGCCGATTATTATGTGCCCAATCGCTTTGATGAAGGATATGGGCCAAACGTTCCCGCGTTGGAAAAGGCGCGGAAGGAAGGCTACAGCCTTGTGGTGACCGTCGACACGGGCATTGCCGCGCTTGAAGCGGCGGAGGCCGCCCGGCATCTCGGCCTCGATTACATCGTCACCGACCACCACGAACCGCCGCCCGAACTCCCGGACGCTTATGCGATCGTCAATCCGAAAAAGCCGGGTTGTCCCTATCCCTTTAAATCGCTCGCCGGCGCAGGCGTCGCTTTTAAAGTGATCCATGCGCTTTCCGGCCGGGCGCCGGAGGCGCTCCTTGATCTGGCGGCGGTCGGCACGATTTGCGACCTCGTTCCGCTCGTAGATGAAAATCGGTTGATCGCGGCGAAGGGGCTAGCCGCTCTGGCGGCCGCTCCGCGCCCGGGCCTGCGCGCCTTGATGAAAGTGGCCGGCATCTTAAAGCAGGATCTCACGGCAGATGACATCGGGTTCGGCATCGGTCCGCGCATCAATGCCGCCGGAAGGATGGATGATGCCCGCCCGGCGGTGGAATTATTGCTCGCCGATTCCGAAGCGGCGGCCGACGCGCTTGCCGAACAATTGGACGATTACAATCGCGAGCGCAAGGCCGTCGTCGACCAAATCGCCGCCGAAGCTTGCGCGGAGGTTGAACGTTTCCCGGAAGAGGAAAAAAAAGTGCTCGTCATTGCCCGGGAAAACTGGCATGAAGGGGTGGTCGGCATCGCCGCTTCCCGTATCGTTGAGACGTTTTACCGCCCGACGATCATTTTGTCGATCGATCCGGAAACCGGCCTCGCGAAGGGATCGGCGCGCAGCATCGATGGTTTTGATATTTATAAAGCGCTGTCGCGGTGCCGCGATCTCCTGATCCGTTTCGGCGGCCACGAAATGGCGGCGGGGATGACGCTCTCTGCCGACGACATTCCGGAGCTCTCCGCCCGTTTGAACGCCTATGCGGATGATATGCTGTCCGAAGCGGATTTCCAACCGGTGTTGCGCGTGGATCTTTGCGCAAGCATCGGCGAAGTGACGGTTTCGCTTTTGGAAACGCTTGAACGGCTTGCGCCCTTTGGCGTCGGCAACCCGAAGCCGCGCATTGCCGTGCGGGGATCGGCGCTGGCCGAAATCAAGCAGATCGGCTCGGACAAAAACCATTTAAAAATGGTCATCAAAGACGGCGATGCCATTCTGGAAGGGGTTGCTTTTAAAAAAGGCGAACTCTATTACCATATCGATCCGGATGCGGCGGTCACCGTTGTCGGGGCGTTGTCGATCAACGATTGGAACGGTTATCGAAAACCGCAAATCTTCATTGACGACGTCAAAATCGACGAATGGCAACTCTTTGATTGGCGCCGCACCGATGCGTTTGCCGAGCGCCTTGAACACATTCCGCAGAATCGGCGCCTGCTTGTATATTTTCGTGAAGAAACCCGAACGGCGTCCCCGTTTTCGGCCTTTCAACACGAAATGGTCCATAGTGAGCGCGTCGATGCCGCGCTTGCGGAAGCTCGCCCCTTTTTCGTTTTTCTGGACGTGCCGGACAAAGCCGCCGATCTCGCCGAGTTTTTAAAACGTCTTCCTTTTCCCGAACGCATTTATGCGGTTTTTTACAATCCGGAAGGGCGCTTTTTTGAAGCGCTTCCGAATCGCGAGCAGTTCAAAACGGCCTATGCGTATATTTATAATAAACGGCGGGTCTCGATCGTCCGGGCGACCGACGATTTGGCGAAATGGCGGGGATGGCATCCGGAAACGGCGCTTTTTATCTGGCGCGTGTTTTCCGACTTAGAGTTTGTTAAAATAGAAAGCGGGTTTTTGACCTTTGTCGATCGCCCGGAGAAAAAACCGCTTTCGGCGTCTGCCGTCTACCGGGCGCGACAAGAGCGCATCGAGGCGGAAGAGACGTTCTGTTATTCCGGGCGAGCCGCGCTCCGGGAATGGTTTCACCGAATTTATGCGGAAAAGATGCACGCTAAGGAGGCCATTTTGTAAAATGAATTTTAAGGATTATATAAAAATCGTTGAAAATTTCCCGAAAGAAGGGATTTCTTTCAAAGATATCACGCCGCTCATGCAGAACGGGGCGGCCTATAAATCGGCGATCGACGAGATCGTCGCCTATGTCCGCGAAAAAGATGCCGACGTCATCGTTGGACCGGAAGCGCGCGGATTTATCGTCGGTTGCCCGGTTGCCCACGCCTTGGAACTCGGCTTCGTCCCCGTTCGCAAAAACGGGAAATTGCCGCGCGAAGTGATCAAGGTCGAATACGGATTGGAATACGGCAATGAGGCGCTCACGATTCACAAAGACGCCATTCAGCCCGGACAAAGAGTCATCATCGTCGACGATTTATTGGCGACAGGCGGCACGATCGACGCGAGCATCCAGCTCGTCGAAAAGCTGGGCGGGATCGTTGTGGGCCTTGCCTTTTTGATCGAATTGACGTATTTGAATGGCCGCGAGAAGCTGAAAGACTACGACATTTTCACTTTGATGCAATATTAAATGAAAGAGCTCCCGTTCGGGTGCTCTTTTTATAACTATACCTATTTTTCATTATTTTCGGCCTATCGAAGGTTGGCGCGGTCGATGCAGCACGCCGAGGATGAACCGCCGCAATGATTTTCGTTTTTATTCGACAATTATCGCCAAATGCTTTACATATGCGCGCGATTTCAGGATAATAAAATCAATACCCCGCTTGTCTGATAAGGTGATGGACGGTATGAATTTTGATCAATTAAAAGAAAAGGCCGGCCGGTATCTCAATGAGTCGGATATCCGCCAAATCGAAAGGGCCTACGAGTATGCCAAACGGGCCCATGAAGGCCAATATCGAAAATCGGGAGAACCCTATATCGTACATCCCGTGGAGGTCGCGGGGATTCTTGTCGATTTGGAAATGGATGCCACGACGATCATCGGTGGTTTACTTCATGACGTCGTCGAGGATACGGCGGTGACGCTCGAGGATATAAAAAATGAATTCGGCGAAGAAGTCGCGTCGCTCGTCGACGGGGTCACCAAGCTCCGCCATTTCGAATATACGTCGAAGGAAGAACAACAAGCGGAAAACCATCGAAAAATGTTCGTCGCGATGGCCCAGGATATTCGCTGCGTCTTGATCAAGCTCGCCGACCGCCTTCACAATATGCGGACGCTGAAATACATGCCGCCGGACAAACAAGTCCAAAAGGCGAACGAAACGTTGGAAATCTTTGCGCCGCTCGCCAACCGCCTCGGCATTTCCACGATCAAATGGGAGCTGGAAGACATCGCGCTCCGTTTTTTAAATCCCCAAGCTTATTACCGGATCGTCAATTTGATGAAGCGGAAGCGGAAAGAGCGTGAAGAATACATCGCCGAAGCGATCGAAACCATCCGCAAGCTGCTTAAAGAGGTCAACATCGAAGCCGAAATCTACGGACGGCCGAAACATATCTACAGCATTTACCATAAAATGGTCCATCAAAAAAAGCAGTTCAATGAAATATATGATCTTTTGGCCGTGCGCATTATTGTAAAAAGCATTAAGGATTGTTATGCGGTTTTGGGCATCATTCACACGCATTGGAAGCCGATGCCCGGCCGGTTCAAGGACTATATCGCGATGCCGAAGGCCAACATGTATCAGTCGCTGCACACGACGGTCGTCGGTCCGAAAGGCGAACCGCTTGAAGTCCAAATCCGTACGGAAGAAATGCATAAAGTGGCCGAATACGGGATCGCCGCCCACTGGGCGTACAAGGAAGGGAAAACGCGCAACGTCAAAGACAAGTTCGAAAACAAGCTGACCTGGTTCAGGCAAATCTTGGAATGGCAAAACGAAACGTCCAACGCCAAGGAATTCATGGAATCGTTGAAGGCCGATCTGTTCTCAGATATGGTGTTTGTCTTCACGCCGAAGGGCGACGTCATCGAATTGCCGGCGGGCTCGGTTCCGATCGATTTTGCCTACCGCATCCATACGGAAATCGGCAACCGGACGATCGGCGCCAAGGTGAACGGCAAGATCGTGCCGCTGGACTATCGATTGAAAACCGGCGATATCGTCGAAATCATGACGTCGAAGCATTCCTACGGGCCGAGTCAAGACTGGCTGAAGATCGCGGCGAGCTCCCATGCGAAGAACAAAATCCGCCAGTGGTATAAAAGACAGCGCCGCGAAGAAAACGTCGTCAAAGGCCGCGAACAGATTGAAAAAGAGCTGAAGGCCCAGGGCTACGATCCGAAAGACGTTTTGACCGAGGACAACATCGCTCAGGTCGCGAAAAAATTCAATTTTTCCAATGAAGATGAAATGTACGCCGCGGTCGGCTACAACGGCATTACCGCGAGACAAGTCGTCACGCGCTTGACGGAAAAATTTCGCAAAGAAAAAGAGGAAAGCGCCGAGGCCATCCTGCGCACTTTGCCGGACGTCAAGACGTTCAATACGCGCCGCAAAACCGATTACGGCGTGAAGGTTAAAGGTGTAGACAACGTTTTGATCCGCCTGTCGAAATGTTGCAATCCCGTTCCGGGCGACGAGATCGTCGGTTACATCACCAAGGGACGCGGCGTTTCCATACATCGGACGAATTGCCCCAACATCAAACAGCTCTATTCAAAAGAGCGCCTGCTTGAAGTGATGTGGGAAGGGGAAAACCAAGAATCCAAGCAGTACAACGTCGACATTGAAATCACGGGCTTCGACCGCAGCGGGCTGTTGAATGAAGTGCTTCAAGCGGTCTCGGAAACGAAGACGCAAATCAACGCCGTCTCGGGAAAAGCGGATAAGAATAAATTGGCGGTCATTCACATGACCATTGCCATTCATAACGTCAATCATCTCGTCCGGGTCGTCGAACGGATCAAGCGGATCGCCGATATTTACACCGTCCGGCGCGTGATGGACGCGTGAAAGATGGAATCGGTCGATGTTGAAATCAGTGGGGTGATGGCATGAGAGTTGTCGTACAACGAGTCAAAAGCGCGAGCGTCACCGTCGACGGCGCCGTCGTCGGCGAAATCGGCCAGGGTTTATTGCTCCTCGTCGGCATCAAAAACGATGACGATGAGCGGGCGGTGGATTATGTGGCCGACAAAATTTACGGCCTTCGCATCTTTGAAGATGAGAGCGGAAAAATGAATCATTCCGTCGCCGACGTCGGCGGCGCGATTCTGTCGGTTTCCCAATTTACGCTTTACGGGGACGTCTCAAAAGGGCGCCGTCCCAATTTTATGGAGGCGGCCCGGCCGGAAAAAGCCGAACCGCTTTACGAGCGTTTTAACGAACGGCTGAGAGAAAAGGGGCTTCATGTCGAGACCGGGGTTTTCGGGGCGATGATGGACGTGGCGCTTGTCAACGACGGGCCGGTAACGATCCTCGTTGAAAGCAAGCCGTGAGTTTAAAATTCCGCATGGAGGGGCAAAATAAAGGGAACATTGCGTGAAAGGAGCCCCTACACCATGCGGCTTGCGCCCAAATCCCTTGACAAGCGATATGCGGCGGGCGAGTGGACGGGCGACGCGCCTTTGAGCGGCGTGAATCCTTTAACAGACGATGCCAAGGCGGATCCCGGCCTGTTCGCGCGCGAACTCGTCGCGGAATTGAAGAAGCAGCAAAGGGGATAACGAACTTTTCTTGACAAAATCGCCAAGACTCCTTATCATAGTTACAAGATTTTTGCCGGCCAGCGGATCGCATCCGATGGGTCGATTCATGCGGTCTGTCCGAGCGGCTTGGCGGACGGGAGCCCATCCCGAACCAGCCTATGAGCCGGCGTACAAGGCCTGAATAGAGCAAATACCGATGACGAAGAAGAGTAATCGGAAGCGCGCGGACAGAGAGGAAACGTCGTAGGCTGGAAGCGTTTCTCCGAAAGCGGCCGATGAAAGACCCTTCCGAGGTGTCTTCCCGAACGACGGCCTCGCCGTTTACCCGTCCATTAGGGAAGACCGCATCTGGCGTTAATGGATGAAGCGGGAAAGCCAAAGGCGTTGTCCGGCTTTCCAATGAGGGTGGCACCACGGGTAACCTCGTCCCTTGATCCGATCGGACAAGGGTTTTTTTATTTTGGGCGGCGCGAAGGTCGGCTTGTTTGCTGCTAAGTCGTACCGTTCCGTTCGAGCCGCTTCAACTCCCGGAGGCCTGTTTTCGCGCCTGAAGGCCCCCGGCCTGTTCCCGGCTTCATTCGCTGGCCAAGTTTCCGAGCCATTTTGTCAAAAGACGATCATAAGATCAAGAGGAGGTCATGACAACATGCCCATTCAAATCCCGCGGGGCACGAGGGATGTCCTGCCGAAAGATATACCGGTGTGGCGGTTGATGGAAGAGACGGCGCGCGACGTCTGCCGCCTGTACAATTATTCGGAAATCCGCACGCCGATGTTTGAGTCGACCGACTTGTTTCAAAGGGGGGTCGGCGAGACGACCGACATCGTCCAAAAAGAAATGTACACGTTTTTGGATCGCGCGGGCCGCAGCTTGACGCTCAGGCCGGAAGGAACGGCTCCGGTCGTCCGCTCGTTCATTGAAAATAAAATGCACGGCCTGCCCGATCAGCCGGTGAAATTGTTTTACATGGGCCCGATGTTCCGCTACGAACGTCCGCAGGCGGGCCGCACGCGCCAATTTACGCAGTTCGGCGTCGAAGCGATCGGTTCCGATGATCCGAATCTTGACGCCGAGGTCATCGCCCTGGCGCTGACGTTTTACAAAAGGATCGGTTTAAAACGCTTGAAGCTCGTCATCAACAGCCTCGGCGATCCGGAAAGCCGGAAGGATTACAAAAAGGCACTCATCGCCCATTTTCAGCCGGCGATCCACGAGTTTTGCGAAGACTGTCAAAACCGCTTGGAACGCAATCCTCTGCGCATCCTCGATTGCAAAGTCGACCGCGAACATGTTTTGATGGCGAGCGCGCCTTCGATTCTCGATTATTTGAATGAGCCGTCGCGCGCCTTTTTTGAAAAGGTGAAAGCGGCGCTCGACCGGATGGGCATCGAATACGAAGTCGATCCGACGCTTGTGCGCGGCCTGGATTATTACCACCACACTACCTTTGAGATCATGGGCGCCGACTTCGGAGCGATCACGACGCTGTGCGGCGGCGGCCGCTACGGCGGTCTTGTCGAGGAATTCGGCGGTCCGAAGGTGCCGGGCATCGGGTTCGGCCTCAGTTTTGAACGCGTGTTGCTCGCCATGGAAGCCGAAGGCATCGCGATGGAAGAAAGCCCGTCGCTCGATTGCTTCGTCGTCGCCATCGGGGAAGCGGCGGAGGACCGAGCCGCCGAGATTCTCCAAGATCTTCGGAGCGCCGGCTTAAGTGCCGACAAGGACTACATGGGGCGGAAACCCAAAGGCCAATTCAAACAGGCCGACCGCTACGGGGCCCGCTTTGTCGCCGTCCTCGGCGACGATGAGCTCGCCCGGGGCGTCATCAATGTCAAAAATATGGCGACGGGGAATCAGGAAGAGGTTTCCATCACGCAGTTGCCCGATTACTTGAAGACCAACACGGAGGTATGAGAGCATGCCGAGAACGATTTATTGCGGAAGATTGACCGAGGAACACGTCGGCGAACGCGTCACGTTGCAAGGTTGGGTGGCGCGGCGCCGCGATCTCGGCGGATTGATTTTTATCGATTTGCGCGACCGCACAGGGATCGTTCAAGTCGTTTTTAATCCGGAACTTTCAAAAGAAGCGTTGGAAGTCGCCGATCGGGTGCGCAGCGAATACGTCTTGGAAATCGAAGGCGAAGTCGTCCGCCGCGCGGAAGGAGCGGTCAATGAAAAAATAAAAACCGGCCGCATTGAGGTCGCCGCGTCTTCGATCCGCATCATCAATGAGTCGAAGACGCCGCCGTTTGCGATTGCCGATGATACCGACGCGTCCGAAGAAATCCGTTTGAAATACCGTTACTTGGATTTGCGCCGGCCTATCATGCAAGAGACGTTGAAGCTGCGCCATAAAGCGGTCAAAGCGATTCGCGACTTTCTGGACGCCTGCGAATTTTACGAGATCGAGACGCCGATGCTGACGCGCAGCACGCCGGAGGGCGCGCGGGACTATCTCGTCCCGAGCCGGGTTCATCCGGGGTCGTTTTACGCGCTCCCGCAATCCCCGCAAATTTTCAAGCAGCTCTTGATGATCGGGGGTTTGGAAAAATATTATCAGGTGGTTCGGTGTTTCCGGGATGAAGATTTGCGCGCCGACCGCCAGCCGGAATTTACGCAAATCGATATCGAAGTGTCTTTCTTCGAGCGCGAAGCGTTGTTTGCAACCATTGAAGAGATGATGGCGCACGTCGTAAAGGCGACCAAAGGCGTTGAATTGCAAACGCCGTTCCCCCGGCTGACGTACGCGGAAGCGATGGCCCGATACGGCAGCGACAAGCCCGATACCCGTTTCGGCATGGAGCTCATCGACGTGTCGCCGGTCGTGGCGAAGAGCGGGTTTAAAGTGTTCACGTCGGCGATCGAAAACGGCGGTCAAGTCAAGGCGCTGAACGTTGAAGGCGCCGCCTCCCGCTATTCCCGGAAACAAATCGATGAACTCGCCGAGTACGCGGCGCAATACGGCGCGAAAGGGCTCGCGTGGCTGAAGGTGGAAGGCGGCGAATTCAAAGGGCCGATTGCGAAATTTTTCGCTCCGGATGTTGCAGACAAACTTAAAGCGGCACTGGCGGCAAAGGACGGCGACTTGCTGCTGTTTGTGGCGGACAAGCCGAAAGTGGTCGCCGAAAGCCTCGGCGCCCTGCGCTTGAAACTCGGCAAGGAACTGGGATTGATCGACCAAAGCAAGCTGAACTTTTTATGGATCACCGAGTTTCCGCTGTTCGCCTGGGATGAGGAAGAAGGAAGGTACGTCGCCGAACACCATCCGTTTACGATGCCGATGGAGGAAGATTTGCCCCTGCTGGAATCCGATCCGGGCCGCGTGCGCGCGGAAGCGTACGATCTCGTCTTGAACGGTTATGAATTGGGGAGCGGATCACGGCGCATCCACCGCCGCGATTTCCAAGAAAAAATGTTTCAACTGCTCGGCTTTTCGCCTGAAGAAGCCCAAGCGCAGTTCGGATTTCTCATGGAAGCCTTGGAATATGGGGCACCGCCGCACGGCGGCATCGCGCTGGGCATCGATCGGATCGTCATGATCCTCGCCGGCCGGACGAGTTTGCGCGACACCATCGCCTTCCCGAAAACGGCGAATGCCTCCTGTTTGTTGACAAACGCGCCGGCTCCGGTCACCGAAAAGCAATTGAAAGAACTGCATCTCGAAACGACGGATATTTAACCGAATGTTCTGATAATAGACCTGTTGAATCCTTTGAGATTTTGTGTTATGATGCAGATAACGTAAAAACGAGTCCTGAGGTGTTCGTAAAAGGCCACATGTTTTGACCGAACAACTTGATGAAAGGGAGCCTGGCAAGTTTTCATCTGGCGTGCAAGCCGCCGAAGAGCGGACGTACAAAGGGTGAAACAGGGCACCCACCTGCCGAGGGCGGGTTCAAAACTCGGGTCGTATACGGCACTGCTGGGACTCAAGGCTGTTCCCAAGTCTTCAGTCATCGGTTCATATAAAAAAACGGCGGTTTATCCGCCGTTTTTTATTTTGCCAATTTTTCCAGGTTGCCGTTTTTGTCCATCTTAAAAGTGGGACCGGACGGAGGGCTGTCATCTTCCAGCATCACCATGCGCCGGGCGCGGTCCATGATGTTGATCAACGCTTGATAATCCTCTTCAATCGTTTGATGGTTCTTCTTCAATTTGTTCAGTTCTTTTTCCAAATTCGCAACTTGCTCTTCCAATTCCCGGTTCTTCGCTTTCAATGCCTCATTTTCTTTGGCCAGCTGGTCGGCGTTAAAGTCATGAGTTTGAAAGTTTTGTAGAAAGGCGATGACGTCGTTTAACGTCAGCGTTTGATCGCCTGCGGACGGAACCGGTGCGGACGCAGCGGCCGCATAGACCCGCGGGCGTCTTTGCTGGGTTCTTTTCAGCTCTTTGCGCTGCTTTTTCGCAAGTTCGATCGCTTTTTCATATTTTTTTCGGACGATCGCATTCCAACGAAATCCGCAGGCCGCCCCGGTGCGATTGAGTTTGTCGCCGACTTCTTCAAAGGCTTCCAGCTGCGTCGAGCCTTCACGGATGTGGCGAAGGACCGTTTCCGCAAGCAACAAGTCATCTTCGTGGCTCCAAGCATCTTGCCTCACTTTTGTCATAATGACCTCTCCTTACCAGTTTGCGCTGTATAGGAAAATCATTGACAAAAATGAGGCGGTTTATACAAAGCTAAAAATATTTTCTATATATCTTTCATTTTTTTTCGCTCTTGTTTTTTAGCGACAACCAGTAATCCAAACGCTTTTGAATGGTTTTTTCGTATCCTCTTGGCGACGGCCGGTAAAAGGTTTTTCCCCGCAGGGACGGCGGCAAATAGTCTTGGGCGACGTAGCCTTCTTCATAGTCGTGCGGGTATTTATAATCGACGCCGTGCCCGAGCCGTGCGGCCCCTTTATGGTGGGCATCGCGCAAGTGCAGCGGCACTTCCCCCGTCCGTTCGTTGCGGACGGTTTCCAGCGCCTGGTCGATGGCCATGACCACGCTGTTGGATTTTGGCGCGGTGGCGATATACAAGGCCGCTTCGGCGAGCGGAATTCTCGCTTCCGGCATGCCGATGAACTCGACCGCGTACGCCGCGGCTTGCGCGATGAGCAAAGCGTTTGGATCGCTCAAACCGACGTCCTCGGCCGCGTGGACGTATATCCGACGGGCGATGAAGCGCGGATCCTCGCCGGCGGCGATCATTTTGGCCAGCCAGTAAAGCGTCGCATCCGGATCTGATCCGCGCATGCTTTTGATGAAGGCTGAGATCGTATCATAATGGTTGTCGCCGTCTTTGTCGTATTGGAGGACGCGCTCCTGAATGGATTCCTCGGCGACTTCCAATGTGATATGGATCTTGCCGTTCTCATCCGGATCGGTCGTCAACACGGCGAGTTCCAATGCCGATAAAGCGGTGCGGGCGTCGCCGTTGGCCACGTCGACGAGGTGATTGAGCGCTTCCTCATCGATTTCGATCGGGTAATTCCCGTATCCTCTTTCTTCATCTTTCAAAGCTTGCAGGAGAATGGCACGAATGTCTTTGTCGTCGAGGGGTTTGAAGCGGAATAAGCGGGCCCGGGACAGGAGGGCGGCGTTAAGCTCATACAGCGGGCTCTCGGTCGTCGCTCCGATCAAAATGATTGTTCCGTCCTCGACGAAGGGCAAAAGCGCGTCTTGTTGACTTTTGTTGAACCGGTGAATTTCATCGATGAAAAGGACCGTTCTTTGTTCGTCATATTTCAAGCGTTCTTTGGCATCTTGGATGATTTTGCGGATGTCTGCGACGCCCGAGGTTACCGCGTTGATCTGTTGGAAATGGGCGCTCGTCGTCCCGGCGATGATCTTGGCGAGCGTTGTTTTTCCCGTTCCCGGCGGCCCGAAGAAGATCATGGGCGTCAGCTTGTCGGCCTTGATCGCCCGTCTGAGCAGGCGGCCTTCCCCGACGATGTGGTCCTGGCCGACGAATTCATCCAAGGTGCGCGGCCGCATGCGGTCGGCGAGCGGCGCCCCGGTCCGGCGCGCTTCTCTTGAATAATCGAAAAGATCCATAGGCATCGCCCCTTCTTTTGGAAAAAATACAACAGCGGGGAAGAGAATGCAAGTTCGAGGCGCTTGAACGAAGGCGGCAGCTTGCTCCCGAAAGCGGCCAAAGGCGCCGGAAAAGGGGTGTCCATCCGTTACGCCGGGGCGGTCATTCGTGTTATAATAATAATTGTTTATTTAAAATCAGGAAAAGTCATTGGACGGAATCATTTGCCTTCATCGGCTCGGGCGCATGACCCGTTCTGCACCATGCGCCGGAGCTTGAGGACGGTTGAGCCGAGTTGGAGAAGCGGAGTGGAGCATGCAGATGAAAAAACCGTTTAACCGCCGGTCGTCCGCTGCCGAATGGGCGGTGACGTGGAGCGTTTTTTTCACCGGCTTGTTGATCATGTCGGGCGGGATCGCCCTCATGATCCGGGCGAACCTGGGCGCATCGCCCTGGGACGTCTTTCATATCGGATTATATAAACATTTCGGTTTGACGATCGGCACGTGGTCCATTATCGTCGGACTTGTGATCATTTTGTCGACGTGTCTTTTGACGCGGACTTGGCCGCAAGCGGGCGCGCTGTTGAACATGGTTCTCGTCGGCCTTTTTATCGACGCGTTTTTGGCCGTCATCGATACGCCCGCCACGCTGGCGGGGCGCTGGGTCATGCTCGGCGCCGGCATATTGGTGAACGGCGTCGGCATCGCCTTTTATATCGCCGCCGACAAAGGCGCCGGACCAAGGGATACGCTCATGCTTTATTTGACGGAAGTGACCGGATGGAGCATCGCGACGATCCGCCGCCTGCTCGAGGCAGGCGCGCTCGTGTGCGGTTGGCTCATGGGCGGCCCTGTGTCATTCGGTACCGTTGTTTTTGCTCTTACCATCGGAACGATGGTCGGAAGGTTTTTGCCGCCTTCCCGTCGGGTGGTCAAACGCTTGGTTTCTTATGCGCAGGGGAGCGGCGGAAGCGAACATTCCTTAGCATTGATGGCAGAGCGAGGTGCTGTTCTTGAAGATTTCAACCAAGGGACGATACGGCCTCACCATTATGATGGCCCTTGGCCACCATTACGGTAAAGGACCTTTATCTTTAAAAACGATCGCCGATGAAAACGGCTTATCCGAGCATTATTTGGAACAACTGATCGGACCGCTCCGGAACGCCGGCCTTGTCAACAGCATCCGAGGCGCTTACGGCGGCTACGTGTTGGCCCGCAAACCCGAGGATATCACGACGGCGGACATCATCCGCGTTTTGGAAGGGCCGATCCAGCCGGTCGAGATCATGGACGACGACGATCCCGCGAAACGGGAGCTGTGGATCAAAATTCGCGATGCGGTCAAGGAAGTATTGGAAAGCACGACGCTGGCCGATCTCATCCATTTTGAGAGCGGCAAATACGTTCAGGATCCGGAAATGTTTTATATTTAAATTAAATATGGACGGGTTGTGCCGATCCTTAAAACATCCAGCGGTGATTAAAAAGAGAGAACGGCCGCTGAACGGATATGATGATGTTGGCCTCTCACTAAAATTTGCATGATGGGGCATTGGACTCGATCGTGACGGAGATGGGTTGGAACATCCCACCGGTTGTGGAGGAAGTGAAAAATGATGGAACCTATATATTTGGATCATGCCGCGACGACGCCGACGCATCCCGAGGTCATTGACCGGATGGTTTCGGTCTATCGCGAAGCGTTCGGCAATCCGTCGAGCGTCCATAGCTTTGGAAGGAAAGCCCGCCGCCTCGTCGATGAAGCGCGGGAAGCGATCGCCCGTTCCATCGGAGCGTCCCCGAAAGAGATCGTCTTTACGAGCGGCGGGACCGAATCCGACAACATGGCGATCATCGGCGCGGCGTACGCGAAAAAAGAGCAAGGCCGGCACATCATTACGACGAAAGTTGAGCATCACGCCGTTTTAAATACGTGCCGAGCCTTGGAAAAACAAGGTTTTACAGTTACTTATCTGGACGTGGATCGCGCCGGGCGTGTGGACGTGGAAGCGTTGCGCCGGGCGCTGCGCGACGACACCATTCTTGTCACCATTATGTACGGCAACAACGAAGTCGGCACGCTCCAACCGATCGCGGCCATCGCGGAGCTGTTAAAGGGACGCGATGTGCTCTTCCATACGGATGCGGTTCAAGCCTTCGGCACGGAGGCGATAGACGTGCGGACGCTGGGCGTTGATCTCTTGTCGATGACCGCCCATAAAATCAACGGACCGAAAGGCATCGGCTTTTTGTACGTCCGCGAAGGCGTCCGCCTCGTCCCGTACCAACATGGCGGCGAACAAGAACGCAAACGGCGGGCGGGCACGCATAACGTCCCCGGGATCGTCGGCCTGCAAAAGGCTTTGGAAATCGCCGACGCGGAGCGCGAGCAGCGCGTCCGCCATTATCGCGCGCTCCGCGACGTCTTGTTATCCACCTTGGAGGAAAGAGGGGTCCGCTTCGCCGTCAACGGCGATCCGGACGGCGGCTTGGCGCATATTGTCAATCTCTTTTTCCCGGGCACGAACGTCGAGACGCTCCTCACCGCTCTCGATCTGTCTGGCGTCGCGGTTTCAAGCGGCTCGGCGTGCACCGCGGGATCGGTGGACCCCTCCCATGTGTTGACGGCGATGTTCGGAGCGGAATCGGAAGAAGCAAAAAGCTCGATTCGCGTGAGCTTCGGGCTTTATAATACGGAAGAGCAAGTCAAAAAAGCGGCGAACATCATCGCCGAAACCGTGGGGCGGATGGTCTCTGGAGCATAACGCTATCATGGCGTTTTGTTCACGGGGCGGATCTTCACCCCGCCCATCGGTTGGTTATATAGAAAAATGCCAGATTAGGAAACGAAGGAGGTGGGCCGGATGGCCAAAGCTCGCGTGGTCGTCGGGATGTCGGGCGGCGTGGATTCGTCGGTCGCGGCGCTCCTCTTAAAACAACAAGGGTATGATGTCGTCGGCATCTTCATGAAAAACTGGGACGATACCGATGAAAACGGCGTGTGCACGGCGACGGAAGATTTTGAAGACGTCGCCCGCGTCGCGGGCCAAATCGGCATTCCCTATTATGCGGTGAATTTTGAAAAGGAATATTGGGATAAGGTGTTCACTTATTTTCTCGACGAATATAAGGCCGGGAGAACGCCGAATCCCGATGTCGTCTGCAATAAAGAAATCAAATTCAAGGCGTTTCTCGATCACGCCTTTTCCCTCGGAGCCGATTACGTCGCCACCGGCCATTATGCGCGGATCGACCGCAAAGACGGGCGCGTCCGGCTGTTGCGCGGGACCGACGAAGGGAAAGACCAATCGTACTTTTTGAACCAGCTGACGGAAGAACAATTGGCCAGAGTGCTGTTTCCGCTCGGGGATCTGAAGAAAACCGACGTGCGGCGGATCGCCAAGGAATACGGATTGGCAACGGCCGACAAAAAGGACAGCACGGGCATTTGTTTCATCGGCGAGCGCAATTTTAAAGAATTTTTGAGCCGTTATTTGCCGGCGCAGCAAGGCGAAATTTATACCATTGACGGTGAATATAAAGGCGTGCACGACGGGCTGATGTATTATACGAACGGACAGCGCCAAGGGCTCGGCATCGGCGGGCCCGGCGGACCGTGGTTTGTGTGCGGCAAGGACTTGGAAAACAACATTTTGTACGTGGCGCCGGCCGATCATGAGGCGTTGTATTCCGAAGGCTTGCTGGCGGAAAACGTCAATTGGATCAACGGGGCGCCCGGCAAAACCTTTGAATGCACGGCAAAATTCCGCTATCGCCAACCCGATCGCCGCGTGACGGTGACGGTGGAAGACGGCGGCCGCGCCAAAGTGTTGTTTAAAGAACCGCAAAAAGCCGTGACCCCCGGTCAAGCCGTCGTTTTTTATGACGGAGACGTTTGTCTCGGCGGGGGCACCATCAGCCTGATCAAGCAAAAAGCCTATCATGAAAAACTCGATTTTGTCCGGCCGGCGATATGACAACGGACCGCGGCGGTATCCCGCCGCGGTTTTTTACGTGATGGACCAAGCCGCGCGGCCGGCGATTCCGAACGCATGCCGGACCCGAATCAAAGGCGATGCGCGCGGAACCCCAATGCTTAACGTGTCCAGTCCCCCTTAATGCCGCGTCGTTTCATAACACGGGCGGCCGGGCAATTGAGAATTCGTTTTTCATTGAATCCCCCTCTCCATCAAAAAAATTTCCTACTTGATAGCTGTGGGATCACGACAAATTTCATGAAGCGGCGAAATCAACATCAGAAGATTCGGCGCCACTCCAAAGAAAGCGCGGTTTCTGATATACTTAACGCAGACTAAAGTATGGATCGGGAAGAATGTCTCTTCCGCGCGTCCGATGGCCTTTACGCCATCCGTTTCGGTGCGGCCTGCGCTTCTCGCTCCGGACGCGGTCGAAAAGCCGAAAGCCAGTCCATGAGGCGGCGTCTCCTCCGGAGCCGTCCGTTCGGGCTTATGTTTGAACGCCGCCCGTTGCGCTGCCTATTCATTCGGTTTGCGGCTTCAAGCCGCCATGGATGAACGCTTGCCGAATGGCCAAACGGCCCGCCGGCGGCGTTCATCGCTAACATGAGGCAATGGGGTTGGCCGCTTCCAGAAGTCTGTGAATCGGTCTCCACTCTTCAAAATGCATCACTACTATTTTGTTCGGTCGAAGGAAGCGAATGACGATGAGCGATCAATCGGCATTGGACTTGTTTGCCGAGGAAAAAAAATATATCAAAGGGATCCCGGAGCGCATCATCTTTCACAATGACGACAACGCCTATACGGTATTGCGGGTGAAGATCGAGGAAACGAACGAAAACATTGACGAAAAAGACATCATCGTCTGCGGATATTTTCCCGTCATCCATCTGCACGAAAGCTATCAATTTTTCGGACAGGTCAAACTGCATCCGCGCTACGGCAAACAATTCGAAGCCGATCAGTTTCGCAAGCTTCTCCCGCAATCCAAAGCCGGCATCATCCAGTACTTGTCCGGTGATCTCTTTCCGGGCATCGGAAAGAAAACCGCCGAAGCGATTGTCGAGGCCCTCGGCGAGGCGGCGATTTCCAAGATCTTGAACGATCGCAACGCGCTGAATGACGTCCCAAAGTTGTCAAAGGAAAAAGCGGATCAAATCTACGAGACGCTCATCGAACATCAGGGTTTGGAAAAAGTCATGATCGCGCTTTCCGACTACGGCTTCGGCCCGCAATTGTCGATGAAAATTTATCAGGTTTACAAAAACCAAGCGATCGACATCATCAACGAAAACCCGTACCGCCTCGTCCATGACGTTGAGGGCATCGGGTTTCATCGCGCCGATGAACTCGGGAAAATGCTGGGGCTTGCGGTGGATAGCCCTGAGCGGATTCAAGCCGGCGTATTGTTTTGGCTGAACGAACGGGCGATGAACGACGGCCACGTCTATATGCCTCTTGAGGAAACGTTGGACGGGGCGGGGCGGTTGTTGTCGACGAAAGAAGGAACGGTCGACGAAGCCGCCATCATCCGGGAGATTGAATATCTCGAAGAAGAAGGAAAACTCGTCGTCGACGATGGGGCGGTTTATTTGCCGTCTCTCTACTATGCGGAAAAAGGGCTGGTCACGAGCATTAAAAAGCTGTCTGAACAAAAAGATTTTGAGCGGTCGTTTTCCGAAAGCGAATTTTTAGAAGCCCTTGGCTCCCTCGAAGAGCGCCTCGGCATCCAGTACGCGCCGTCGCAAAAAGAGGCGATCCGTGCCGCCCTGACTTCACCGCTCATGATTTTGACCGGCGGACCGGGCACGGGCAAGACGACGGTCATTAAAGGCATCGTCGAGGTGTATGCGGAATTGAACGGGCTGTCGCTCAATCCCAAGGACTACGACGATGACCGCCCGTTTCCGATCGCGCTCTGTGCGCCGACGGGAAGGGCCGCCAAGCGGATGAACGAGTCGACCGGGCTGCCGGCGACGACGATTCACCGATTGCTGGGATGGCGCGGCGCCCAGGGCGGTTTCGAACATGATGAAGACCATCCGATTTCCGCGCGCCTTGTCATCATCGATGAAATGTCCATGGTCGACATTTGGCTCGCCAATCAATTGTTTAAATCGCTCGCCTTGCCGACGCAGGTCGTCATCGTCGGCGATGAAGACCAATTGCCGTCGGTCGGCCCCGGCCAGGTGCTGAACGATCTCTTGCAATCGGGCGCCATCCCGACGATCCGTTTGACCGACATTTATCGTCAGGCCCAAGGCTCCTCGATCGTCGAGCTCGCCCACAGCATTAAAAACGGCGTCGTGCCGGATGACCTGTGCGAGCCGAAGGAAGACCGCCGCTTCTTTGAATGCAAACAAGCGCAGATCGTCGATGCCGTCATGCAAGTCTGCCAAAACGCCTTAAAAAAAGGGTATACCGTGCGCGACATCCAGGTGCTCGCCCCGATTTACAAAGGCAACGCGGGGGTCGATGCCCTCAACGCGGCGCTGCAAAATTTGTTTAACCCGCCCGATGACCAAAAACGGGCGCTCGAATACGGCGACAAAACGTTCCGGGTCGGCGATAAAGTCCTTCAGCTCGTCAACAATCCGGAAGAGAACGTGTTTAACGGTGACATCGGCGAGGTCGTCGCGGTCTTTCGGGCGAAGGAAACCGTGGAAAAAGAAGATCAGCTCGTCGTGTCGTTTGACGGCCATGAAGTGAGATACTTAAAACGCGATTTGAATCAATTGACGTTGGCTTACTGTTGTTCCATCCATAAATCGCAAGGGAGCGAATTTCCGATCGTCGTTCTCCCCGTCGTCAAGGGGTATCACCGCATGTTGCGGCGCAACTTGATTTATACCGCCGTCACGCGCAGCAAGGCGTATTTAATTCTTTGCGGCGATCCGTCCGCATTCGCTTATGCCGTCGGCCAGGCCGGCGTCGACCGCCGCTATTCGCGGCTAAAGGACAAGCTCGCCGATCGTTTGGCGTCTCCATCATCTGATTTCGCGTTTCCGGATGGCGAAGCTTTTCCGGACGACGATGAGGCGGCCGCGTTCGAGGACGAGGCGTTTCCGTACGTTGCGCCGGACTTTCCGTCCTCGTGAGACCTTGACGGCCATGATCCCTGTTTTTTCGGGCAGATCATGAATGAGCGGTAAAGCGTGGTATGAATCCCAGATGGATTGGACAGGATGGGATCTGAGGTGAAAACGATGAACTGCCCGAATTGCAAAGGAAAAAATCTTGGGAAGATCGGCGTCAATCAATATTATTGTTGGGACTGCTTCGTTGAACTGTCCCTTTCCAAAGGGAAAATCTCGCTCGCCCAGATTGAAGAAGACGGTACGCTGACGGACCTCAACGATTTGTTCGAAGAAAGCGAACTCCGCATCGAATCGCCCGGAACGGCTTAACGCGCCGCCTTCCGGGCGATTCGATTACCCGCCGCCTTCCGCCGTGATTGAAGCGGCCGAATTTGTCGCAAGATAAGGGCGGAGGGATTGATTATGACCAAATGGACGGCGCTCCCGTGGCTTAAGATCCTGGCGATACTCCTTCTCTTGTTTTTGAACTGTTGGATTGCGCTGAAATTGTTTCCTTATGTCGGCCATGCGCTCGGCTATCTTCTCAAAGTGCTCGCCCCGTTTCTCATCGCGGTTTTTATCGCCTATCTTCTGCACCCTTTGGTCGAGGGGCTGCACCGCCAGGGAATCGCGCGGTTGCCCGCGATCGCCATTATTTATATATTGTTTTTCGGCACGGTCATTTACGCCGGCATAAAAGGGACGCCGATCTTCATCAAGGAACTCAAAAGCTTTGCCAAGCAGGCGCCGGAATTGTCGGAAATGTACCGCGATCACGTCAATCGCTTTTATTACGCGACGTCGGACTGGCCGGAAACGGTTCATGACCATTTCGACCGGCTCGTCGCCTCTTTGGAAGCGGGATTGAACCGCATCGTCCGCAAGATCGTCGAAACGATCCAATGGCTGTTTCGTTCCGCTTTTACGATCCTGCTCATTCCTTTTATCGTCTTCTATCTCTTGAAGGATTATGAACGGATCAAGGCATGGCTCGTTCGCTTGACGCCGCAGAGGTGGCGGGAGCCGGCGCGCGCACTGATTCGGGACGTCGACCTGTCGCTCGGCAGCTACATCCGCGGGCAACTTTTAGTCTGTTGCGTCCTCGGGGGCGTGGCTGCCGTCGGTTTATGGCTGTTGGGCATTCCTTATGCCATTCTTCTCGGCTCGTTTATCGGCATCACGGATATCATTCCGTATTTCGGACCGCTCCTCGGCGCCGTGCCGGCGGTGTTCATCGCCGTGACGGTTTCCGTCAAACAGGCGATTTTCGTCGTTTTGCTCATCGCCGTTCTCCAATTTCTTGAAGGCAACGTCATCAGCCCGCTCATCGTCGGAAAGAGCGTGCACATCCATCCGATCGTCATCATGCTTTCGCTCGTCATCGGAGGAGACGTCGCGGGCGTGGTCGGCATGCTGCTTTCCGTGCCCGTTTTCGTCACGCTTCGCGTATTCGTTCGACATTTTTGGCATTATTACAAGAAAAAAATTGACAACCGTGAACCCTCTCATCTATAATGACGGCATGAAAAATGAAAACGATGATGGAGCGAACCGCCGGATGGTCGCGAGGCCAGAGAGGGTTTTCCGAGGCTGGAAGAAAACCCACGTGCGACATCTGCGGAAGCCACTCCGGAGTGCAGCTAATCCCTGCCGGTATTGCGCCGTTATCGCTAACGAGGTGATAAGCCTTGTCCGCCTTCGGCCGACAGGCTTATAACCAGGGTGGTACCGCGTGAGAACAGCCTCTCGTCCCTGAATGGACGGGGGTTTTTTATTTTCAACAAGCAATCCTCTTAAATCCTTCATTATGTTCGGGAGGGAATGCCAATGAAAACGCTCAGTTCAAAAGACGTCAGAAACATGTTTCTGGATTTTTTCAAACAAAAAGGGCATAAGGTGGAGCCGAGCGCATCGCTCATTCCGGTGGACGACCCGTCTCTCCTTTGGATCAACAGCGGCGTCGCCACGCTGAAAAAGTATTTTGACGGCCGCGTCGTTCCGGACAATCCAAGAATCGTGAACGCCCAGAAGGCGATCCGGACGAACGACATAGAAAACGTCGGTTATACGGCCCGCCACCACACCTTTTTTGAGATGCTCGGCAACTTTTCGGTCGGGGATTATTTCAAGAGGGAAGCGATCCACTGGGCGTGGGAATTTCTGACCAGCCCGGATTGGATCGGGTTCGATCCGGATCGGTTGTCCGTGACCATCCATCCGGAAGACGATGAAGCCTACGAGATCTGGCATAAAGAAATCGGGATACCGGATGAGCGGATTGTTCGTCTGAAGGAAAATTTCTGGGACATCGGCGAAGGGCCGTGCGGGCCGAACTCGGAAATCTTTTACGACCGCGGCCCGGAATTCGGGGACGATCCGAACGATCCGGAGCTGTATCCCGGCGGGGAAAACGAGCGTTATCTTGAAGTGTGGAATCTCGTGTTCTCCCAATACAACCACAATCCGGACGGCAGCTATACCCCGCTGCCGAAGAAAAACATCGATACCGGCATGGGACTTGAGCGGATGTGCTCCATTCTTCAAAACGGCAAAACCAATTTCGACACCGATCTGTTCCTGCCGATCATCGAAAAAATCGAGACCATCTCCGGGCGCCGCTACGGAAACGACGCCGAAGCGGACACCGCTTTTAAGGTGATCGCCGACCACGTTCGCGCCGTCACTTTTGCGATTTCCGATGGCGCGCTGCCTTCGAACGAAGGGCGCGGTTATGTTCTGCGCCGCTTGATCCGTCGCGCGGTCCGTTTTGCGATGGAAATCGGCATCAACCGGCCGTTCATGTACGAGCTCGTCCCCGTCGTCGCGGAGATCATGGGTGATTTCTACGAAAACCTGAAGAACAACACCGCCTTTGTGCAAAAGATCATCCGTTCGGAGGAAGAGCGTTTCCACGAAACCTTGCATGAAGGCATCGCGATTTTACAAGAAGTCATCGCCAAGGCGAAAGAAGAAGGAAAAACACAAATTTCTGGCGTCGACGCCTTCAGGCTGTACGATACATTCGGGTTTCCGGTCGAATTGACGGAAGAATACGCGCAGAAGGAAGGGCTGTCCGTCGACATGGCCGCCTTCGAGCAAGAATTGGAGGCGCAAAGGGAGCGGGCGAGAAGCGCGCGCCAAGACGTCGATTCCATGCAGGTGCAAAACAACACGCTGCGCGAAATCAAGGAAGAAAGCCGGTTCATCGGTTACGAACAACATGAGGCCGATGTGAAAATCACCGTCATCATCAAGGAGAACGAACGGATTGACACCGCCCGTGCCGGGGAAGAGATCAAAATCATGCTCGATCAAACCCCGTTTTACGCGGAAAGCGGCGGACAGATTGCCGATATCGGCACGCTGGAGAACGAAACCGCCGAGCTCCGCATTAAAGACGTGCAAAAAGCGCCGAACGGACAACACCTGCATACCGCCGTCGTCCAACGCGGCGAAGTGCGGACGGGCGACGCCTTTACGGCGAAAATCGACCGCGACCGCCGCGCCGATACGGAGAAAAACCATTCGGCGACCCATTTGCTCCATCAGGCTTTAAAAGATGTTCTCGGCCAACACGTCAACCAAGCGGGCTCGCTTGTCGCTCCGGATCGCCTGCGCTTCGACTTTTCGCATTACGCGAAAGTCACCGACGAGGAGCTGGAGCGGATCGAAGCGATCGTCAACGAAAAAATTTGGGCGTCCTTGCCCGTGACGACCATGCAAATGGGCCTTAAGGAAGCGAAAGCCATGGGCGCGATGGCGCTGTTCGGCGAAAAATACGGCGAGATCGTCCGCGTCGTTAAAATCGGCGACTACAGCTTGGAGCTTTGCGGAGGCTGCCATGTGCGCAATACAGCCGAAATCGGCCTCTTCAAAATCGTGTCGGAATCCGGCATCGGGGCGGGCACGCGCCGCATCGAAGCGGTCACGGGCAAACACGCCTTCCAATTGCTCAATCAGCGCCTGAAAGAAATGCGCGCGCTCGCCGAATCGCTGAAGACGAACTTGGACGGCATCCCGGATCGCATCGAAGCGCTGCGCGCACAAATTCGCGAATTGGAAAAGGAAAATGCTTCGCTTACGGCGAAATTAGGAAATGCGCAAATCGATGAACTGAAAAAACGCGTCCGCGTGGTATCCGGCGTGCCTGTTCTCGCGGAAAAAGCGGAAGGAGTGGACATGAACGGGCTGCGCGCGATGGTTGACCGGTTAAAAAATACGCTCGAATCGGGTATTATGGTATTAGCATCCGCAGAGTCCGGTAAAGTGAACATCGTTTGCGGTGTGACGAAGGATCTGGTCGAGAAGGGCTTTCACGCTGGTCAATTGGTGAAAGAGGTCGCCAAGCTTTGCGGCGGCGGCGGAGGCGGTCGGCCCGACATGGCCCAGGCGGGGGGCAAAGATCCCAAAGGGCTCGACAAGGCGTTGGCTTTTGTGACAGAATGGGTTAAAGAAAAAGCGTGACGGACGTTCAACCGCGTGCGGGGCGATACCCGACGGCCGGGCGTATCAAGAGACATTTCATGTTGCGAGGGGAGACCTGCAATGGACAAGACGATGAAGTTCAATTTCCACGATGATCCGGATCGCCAAGACATCAAGGACGTCTTGTTAAGGGTATATCAAGCGCTGCAAGACAAAGGCTACAATCCGATCAACCAAATCGTCGGCTATTTGCTTTCGGGCGATCCGGCCTACATTCCCCGCCACCAAGACGCGCGCAATTTGATCAGAAAGATTGAGCGCGACGAAATCATAGAAGAGCTTGTCACCACATACCTTGAAAAACATTGCAAGGATGGATTCGGCAGATGAAGCACGGGGATTTCCGGCCATGAGAATCATGGGATTGGATTACGGATCGAAAACCGTCGGCGTGGCGGTCAGCGATGCGCTGGGACTCACGGCGCAAGGCATTGAAACGATCCGTTACGAGCAACATAAGAAACACGAGCTTTTTCAACGGCTGGAAGCGTTGATCAAACAGTACGGCGTGGAGCGTCTCGTTGTCGGTTTGCCCAAAAACATGAACGGTTCGGTCGGCGAACGCGGCCGGGAAAGCGCCGCGTTTGCCGATCAATTGAAAAAGCGCTTCGGGTTGCCCGTTGAATTGTCCGATGAACGGTTGACGACCATGGCGGTGGAACGCATGCTCATCGATGCCGACGTCAGCCGCGGCAAGCGAAAAAAAGTCATCGACAAGATGGCGGCCGTGTTGATTTTACAAAATTATTTAGATCAAATGAGAAACGGAGTGGCGCCGCAATGACACATGAAGAACAAGAACGCATCATCATCCCGGATGAAAACGGCGAGGAACACCTTTTCGACATCCTCTTTACGTTTGACGTTGAGCAAACCGGACGCTCCTACATGGTGGTGAAGCCTGTCGAAGCCCCCGAGGACGACGATGACGAATATGAAGAAGTGTTTGGTTTCCGTTATGAAGAAACCGATGGCGAGTTCAGCTTATATCCCATCGAAACCGATGCGGAATGGGATATGGTTGAAGAGATGCTGAACACGTTTACCACGGAAGACATCTGATTTCTCCCCCCGTCAATCCGGCGGCTTTTCCTTAGGGAAGCCGCCTTTTTGTGGTCGAACGCAGGGGACGAGCTTAAAGGGGCGATGGCGCCGGCTTCTTTTTCCCAATCCGCTCTTATAAGAAGCAGATGCTGATCCGACATTTCAGCGCATATATCGACAGAGCGGCGTCTTATAGTATAATGATCGTGGGAAATTGAAAGGAGCGTCGCCATTGTCACAAACGAATGATCGGTGGAACCAATGGATGGAACAGAGCGAAGAGGCCCGGCTCGTCAGGCGCATCGCCGCCGTTGTGGTGAGCGCGGTTCTTGTCCTGATCGTCGCGGGCGGATTGTTTGCCACTTACTACGTTCAGCGCGCGCTAAAACCGCTTAATGCCGACAGCAAACAACAAAAGGTCGTCACGATCCCGACCGGGTCGTCCGCTGCTGAGATCGGGAGGATTTTAAAGGATAAAGGCATTATCCGCAACGCGACCGTTTTTCGTTTTTATTGCAAGTATAAGAATGAACATGATTTTAAAGCGGGCGTCTATCGGCTTTCGCCTTCGATGTCGATCGATCAAATCATCAAGGCGATCGAATCCGGCCGAACCTATGCCGGCGCCGGATTGACGCTCACCATTCCTGAAGGGCTTTGGGTGGAAGACATTGCCGCGCGGATCGCGGCGAAGACGAAATACTCCAAGGATGAAATCCTGAATGTGATGAAGGACCGCGCTTATATTAAAACCCATTTCATGAAGGATTACCCGTTTTTAAACGACGTTATTCTCGATAAACAGATCAAATATCCGCTGGAAGGATATTTGTTCCCGGCGACGTATCGATTTACAAAGAAAAATCCGAGCATCGATGAAATCATTAAACAGATGTTGGACAAGACCCAGGCGGTGCTGGGCAAATATCAGGATGACATCGCAAACAGCCGATTGGGTTCCGTCCACAAAGTGTTGACGATGGCGTCGCTCGTCGAAGCTGAGGCAAAAAACGACACCGATCGCGGGCTGATCGCCGGCGTCTTTTACAACCGGTTGAAAAAAGGCATGCCGCTCCAAAGCGACATGACCGCGCTTTATGCCGTCGGAAAAAGAAAAGCCCACGTCACGTTCAAAGACACGGGTCAATCTTCGCCATATAATACCTATTTGCACAAAAATCTCCCGGTCGGGCCGATCGACAATCCCGGCGAAGCGTCGCTAAGGGCCGTCCTTCATCCGACCCCGTCCGACTATCTCTACTTCTACGCCCGTCCGAACGGGGAGATTCTCTATGCCAAGACGCTCAAAGAACATCAGGCGAACATAAAAAAATATAAAAAGGAATGGGCAAAATTGAAAGAGGAGTGACCGGGCGGGTCGCCCTCTTCTTTTAACGCGGTCCCGTTGCATCGGTGCCCACCTTGGTTCGGAGGGAAGGATGGCTTCTTGGAAGAGGAAAGTTTAAATCGTTATCTCACGCGATTAAACGGCGGGGAGGCGAGCGGGTTGCAGGCGCTTGCGGAGGAAGCCCGGGCGGAAGGGATTCCGATCATGCAGCCCGAAGCGCTCGCCGTTCTCCTTTTGTGCATCCGCATGAAGCGGCCGAACACGATTCTGGAGATCGGGACCGCCATCGGTTATTCCGCCATCCAAATGGCGCTTGCCTCTGGCCGTGGCGCGAGGGTGGTCACCGTGGAACGCGATCCCATCCTCGCCGGTCGTGCGCGCGACAACGTGGCGCGCTTTAACCTGCAGGACGCGGTCGAGGTGATTGAAGGCGATGCGCTGGAGGCCGTCGAAGCCGTCCGCGTCCATGGCCCGTATGATTTCATCGTCATCGATGCCGGTAAAGGCCATTACAAGGAATTTTTTACGACCTACGCGGCCGGTCTCGTCCGGGGCGGCGTCGTGTTTTGCGACAATGTGCTGTTCCGCCGCCATGTGTTGAACCCGGAAGCGGCGCCGAAGCGGATTCGGCGGCTCGCCGCCAAAATGGACGCGTTTAACCGCTGGCTCGCCCGGCAACCGGGCTTTGATACCATGTTTTTGTCGGTCGGGGACGGCGTGTCCATCAGCATTCGCAAATAAACAAAGCAACCAAATAGAAAGGATTTTTTAAGCATGAAGAAAAAACCGATCATCATTGGGGTGGCCGGCGGTTCGGGTTCCGGCAAGACGACCGTGGCCAGGGAGATCTGCCGGCATTTTCCGGACCAATCCATCGCGGTGATCGAACAGGATGCATATTATAAAGCCCAAGATCATAAGTCAATGGAAGAACGGCTGAAAACGAATTACGACCATCCGTTCGCCTTTGATTGGGATTTATTGCTCGAGCACTTGAACAAGCTTCTCCGGTTCGAACCGATCAATAAACCGGTGTATGACTATACAGTCCATACAAGATCTGATAAAATAATTCCTATACAACCGAAAGATGTCATCATTTTGGAAGGCATCCTTATTTTGGAAGATCACCGGCTGCGTGATCTGATGGATATTAAAGTCTATGTCGATACCGATTCCGACCTGCGCATCATTCGCCGCCTCATGCGGGATACCCATGAGCGCGGGCGTTCGATGGATTCCGTCATCGAACAGTATCTTTCCGTCGTCCGGCCGATGCACAACCAATTCATCGAACCGACCAAGAGGTATGCCGATATCATCATTCCGGAAGGCGGGCAAAACTCCGTGGCCATCGATTTGTTGGTGACCAAAATTCACGCGATTTTAGGCGGATCCGAGCCGCAAGCCGTCCAATCGAATTGAAAAGATGAAACGAAAACGGTCTCATGGTTGGGACCGTTCAACGCTATTCGAAGACAAGGGAGTGTTAGGGTATGGCTGAGGAAAAAAAACATTACATGACCGCCGAAGGTAAACAAAAATTGGAACAAGAATTGGAATACCTCAAAACGGAAAGGCGCAAACAAGTCGTCGAGCGCATCAAAATCGCCCGCAGCTATGGCGACCTCTCGGAAAACTCGGAATATGACGCGGCGAAGGATGAACAGGCGTTTGTCGAATCGCGCATCCAACAGATCGAACAAATGATCCGCAACGCCATCATCATCGAAGAAGACGGCTCCAACCCGAATGTGGTCAATATCGGCAAGTCCGTCACCTTTAAAGAGCTGCCGGACGGTGAAGAAGAAACGTATACCATCGTCGGAAGCGCCGAGTCCGATCCGTTTGAAGGGAAAATTTCCAACGATTCCCCCATGGCGAAAAGCTTGATCGGCAAATCGGTCGGCGACGAAGTCGTCGTCCCGACGCCGGGCGGGGAGCTGCGCGTGAAAATACTCAAAGTGCAATAATGGTCTCTCGATAAAACCGCGGTTTCAGCCGCGGTTTTTCTATGGGATCAAGCTTCGATCGCCTTGTTTGGGAGCTGCGTTTATTTTTCGGCCCGGCCGGTTTGGCGATCGCCCCAACGGTCAACAATGGGGATGGGGTGATCGCGATGATCAAAAGGCGGATCGCCGTGGTCGGTGCGGCTTTATTGTGCACGGCGGCAATGCTCATCGTTCGGCTCGCGCAAATCCAACTTTTTGACACCGAAAGCTTTTCGAATGAAAAAATCAATCTCATCGACAAGAGCATTGAACAGCGGACGACCGCTTTTATCGTGGACGACGGCCGCGGCGTGATCGCCGACCGCAACGGCGAGATTCTGAATGTGAAAGAAAAAAACGCCCTCATTTTGTTTCCGTTTTTAAAAAACGCGAGCTGGCCGGCGGACACCGTCGCCGCGATTTTAAACGTTCCCCGGTCGTCGCTGCTTTCCGCCGTTAAAAACGCCGATAAACCCTTTGCCTTCAAGCGGGACGAATTAACGATCAGCGCGGCGCAGAAGGCGGCGATTAACCGGCTCAACATCCCCGGTGTTCAAGTGCTGACGATTCGCTATCGGCCTGCGCAGTCCGCCTCTTTTGTGGTCGGTGCCGTCGGTGAAAATCCGGAGATCGTGCGCGCGAAATATCCGGACCTGCTGCGAAACGGCGGGCTTGATCCGACCGCCAAAGTCGGCATCATCGGATTGGAAAAGGCGTTCGACCCGTTTTTGTTGAGCACCCGTGAAAGCAAACTTCTGTATCATACGGCGGCGGGCGGCGCGCCCCTGTTCGGCGGCGGCGTCAAAATCAGCGGGGAGAGCGAAAGCGACGTTTATCCGTTAAAAGTGGTGACGACGCTCGATCGGAACATTCAAGAAATGGCGGAGCGGGAGATGGCGGCCGCGGGCATCACAAAAGGCGGAGTCGTCATCCTTGATGCGAACACGAGCGATTTGCTCGCGATGGCGAGCCGGCCGGAAATGGATCCGAAACATCCGTTTAAGCAGGAGAACTTGATGCTCGCGCCCGCCTTTCCGGGTTCGGTGTTCAAAATCGTGACGGCCGCGGCCGCGATCGAAAAAAACATCGTAAGCCCGACGGAGCATTTTAACTGCGATCAAAATCCGTACGGCACGGGCCGCGGCGACCGAACGCTCGGTACGCTGAACTTTGAGGAAAGTTTTTATCAAAGTTGTAACTACACGTTTGCCACGCTCAGCGCGCGGATGATGGAGACCGATCCGAAGGTGCTTGACCGCTATGCCGCCAAGCTCGGATTGACCGAACCCGTCGGTTGGACGGGCGATGTCTATCGCCTGAAATCGTTTAAACACTTTCCCGATGAAGGCAAAAACACCATTTGGTTGAACGAGAGCGAACGCCAAGATCCGAAAGCGATCGCGCAAACCGCGATCGGCCAGCGCAACGTTAAACTCACCCCCCTCTCCGTCGCCAACTTGATGGCCACCATTGCCCGCGGCGGGGAAAAATGGCAAGTGCGGGCGGCCACGGCGGTCGATTATCACAAGATGCCGGGCGTCTCCGTGGCCGCGTTCCCCCATCAAAAAATGACGGGTGAGACGATCGAGCCGTATACTGCGATGCGCCTGCAAGCGCTGCTCAGAGGGGTCGTCAAGGATTCCAAAGGCACGGGGCATCGCCTGGCGGACGCCAAATATCCGATCGCCGGCAAATCGGGGACGGCCGAAACCGGCAGCACCCGCACGAATCAATGGTTTGCCGGTTACTTTCCCGCGGATCGGCCGAAATACGCGATGATCGTCGTCGATTTGCAAGGCGATGGCCAAAGCGCGAAAATCTATGAAGCCTACGAACGGCTCGTCAATGACCTCTATCAATACGATCACGGCGGGCGCTAAAAGCTTCAATCCGCGGGCGTCTTCGCCAATTTATGACCCCGCACTTTTTTGCGCCGGCTTTCGGCCATTCGGAATCACAAGATGACGCGCGCCGGCGGGGAAAATTTTGACGATCGGACAGGATAAACTTTGCTACTACGAATGATATGAAGATGATACAATCTTAGTATAGAGAAGTTCGAAGGGGGAGTTGTTTTGCCAAACCGTAACGATTTCCGTCCTTCTCGTTCGATAAGAAAAAAAGAGGAACGTTTGAATCGCTTCCTCAACTGGGCGATCACCGCGGTGATCGCTTGCATCTTGGCCGTAGGCGGATATCTTTTCGTATCCGTCTTGCATGCCCCGGCGGAACAGAAGGCTTCCGATTCGGCATCAACGAACGTTCAAAATAAATCGACGAGCGATCAAAGCGGAAATACTCACGACAAAAAACACCAGGATGATCAAGGGGATCAAGCCGGCAACGCTTCGGGGAGCGCCGGGTCGGGTTCCTCTGACGGAGACCAGGCGTCCGGCGGCGATGAGGGTGCCTCCAACGACGGCGCCTATAATATGGAGGGAGGCGGCCCGCAAGGCCCTTGGCATCCGATCGGCACGGTGCAAAAAGAGCCGCACCATACCGACTACATCAAAGGTTCCGTCGATTGGAACGAACGGGTGAAGGCTTTGCTGTACGCCACCGGTTTGAGCGAAGACGATTACATTTTATGGCGGCTCGAAAACGGCGGGTCGCCGGACAAATCAAGAGGTGTGATCAGCTCCAAAGAAAATCCGGAGAAAAAATATGTCGTCTTGTTGCAATGGGTGACGGGCAAAGGCTGGAAGCCGATCAGCGTCACCATCCAATAAAACGTCCCCCGCACCGGGGGATTTTTTTGTCTTGTCATTTTCTTGCGGCCGCAGCGATTCGCCAAAGCGGGACGATGATGTGCAGTCCTGTCTATCCATCAGCGATGCGATAGTCCTGCAAGCGATCATCCCAGCGCCGACAACCGCAAGGTGCCCTCCGCCCGCCGTTGCGAAATCCGTTCGCGGCGGCGACGCCTTGCTTTGCCGAACGAAAGGTGAGGAAAAGCCCTTCTGCTTGGCAAAGAAAACTTTAATGTGGTACCGTTAGGGTGTCATTGAAATATTATTCCTATAAGAATACTAAGCATTAGCGTCGCTGGAGAGGAGGCGCCTTATGGGGCGTGAGTTTATCGAGATGTTTGATGAGTGGGCGGATACTTACGATCTCACCGTGAAGGGAGACGATGAAGAATACAAAGAGGTTTTCGAAAACTACGATCGCATTCTTGAGGAAGTGGCCCGGCGCGCCGAAGGGACGGTCGTTGAATTCGGCGTCGGCACCGGAAACTTGACGAAGCATTTGCTGAAACGAAATCTAAAGGTGTACGGCATCGAACCGTCCGCGCGCATGCGAGGGAAGGCCAAACACAAATTTCCCCATTTGGAATTGTATGAAGGGGATTTTTTGAACTTTCCGCTTCTGGATCGCCGCGTGGACACGATCGTCAGCTCTTATGCGTTCCATCACTTGACCGATGAAGAAAAAGACCGCGCGATCGCCTTGTATGGTCAATGGCTCCCCGAAGGTGGTAAGATTATTTTTGCGGATACGCTCTTCGAGAATGAAAGCGAAAAGCGGAACATTTTAGATCGGGTGAAACAACAGGGGTACTCCCGGTTGCTGCACGATCTGGAGACCGAGTATTATCCGCTGAAAGCGACGTTGGCCGATCTGTATGCGAAAAACGGCTTTACCGTTCAATTTACGCCGCTCAATCGCTACGTTTGGCTGACGGAAGCCGAAAAAAGAAAAAAGAACGGATAGGGAGGCAAATTCATGAAAATCGGCCTCATCGGAGCCATGGATGAAGAAATTGAACTGCTGAAAAGCAGCATGGAAAACTTACAAAGCGATCGGGTGGCGCAAACCCAGATTTTTTCAGGGCGAATCAACGACGTGGACGTCGTGCTTTTAAAATCGGGGATCGGAAAAGTGAACGCGGCGCTCGCGACGACGATTCTGATCGAGCGCTACCGGCCCGATTTTGTCATCAACACGGGGTCGGCCGGCGGTTTTGACCAATCGCTTGAAGTCGGGGATGTCGTCATCTCTACGGAAGTGCGCCATCATGACGTGGATGTGACGGCGTTCGATTATGAATACGGCCAAGTACCGAACATGCCGGCGGCGTTTACCGCCGACCCTTATTTGGTCGGCGTCGCCGAAAGAGCGGCGGCGAAGCGGCTCGGCGCGCGGAACGTGGTAAAAGGGCTGATCGCCACCGGCGATTCCTTCATGGCCGACGAAGGGCGCGTCCGGTTCGTCAAGTCCAAATTTCCCGAGTTGAAAGCCGGAGAAATGGAAGCGGCGGCCGTTGCCCAAGTGTGTTACCAATTCGGGACGCCGTTCGTCATCATCCGGTCGCTGTCGGATATCGCCGGCAAACATGCCGATGTCCTGTTCGACCAATTTTTGCATACCGCCGCGAAACATTCCGCGGAGCTGATCATATCTATGATTGAGGAGATGAAGGAAAATGGCGGAAAAAATGAACGTTGAAAGCTTCAATCTGGACCATACGAAGGTCAAAGCGCCTTACGTTCGCCTCGTCGACGTCATCGAAGGGGCGCACGGTGACAAAATCTACAAATACGACATCCGCTTTTGCCAACCGAATAAAGAGCATATGGACATGCCTGCGCTCCATTCCCTTGAACATCTCATGGCGGAAAACATCCGCAATCATTTGGAGAACGTCATCGACCTCAGCCCGATGGGGTGCCAGACCGGCTTTTACCTGTCCGTCTTCAATAATGAAAGCTATGACGACGTTCTTCGCGCCATTGAGCAAACGCTGAACGATGTCCTGAATGCGACGGAAGTGCCCGCCGCCAATCCCGTTCAATGCGGCCGGGCCGAAAGCCATGACCTCGAGGGCGCCAAAGCGCTGGCGGAAAAAATGCTGGCCGCAAGAGGCGAATGGCACCAAATCTTTGCGGAGTGAAGGGATGGCGATGGAATACTACCGCAATGTCCATGAACTGATCGGCCGGACGCCGCTTGTCGAAATCACGCGCTTCCCGCTTCCCGAGGGCGTTCGCCTCTTCGCCAAACTGGAATTTTACAACCCCGGCGGGAGCGTCAAAGACCGGCTCGGGCAAGAACTCGTCCGTGAAGCTTTAGAGAGCGGAAAGCTCTCCGAAGGTGGGACGATCGTGGAGCCGACGGCCGGCAATACCGGCATCGGTCTGGCGCTGGCCGCCCTTGGAAAAAATATTAAGGTCATTTTTTGCGTTCCTGAGAAGTTCAGCATCGAAAAACAGGAAATCATGAAAGCGCTCGGCGCTCAAATCGTTCATACGCCGACGGAGGAAGGCATGGAAGGCGCGATCCGGAAAGCGAAAGCCCTCGTTCAGGAGATACCGGGCGCCTACATGCCGGGGCAGTTTGAAAATCCCGCCAACCCGAAAACCTATTATAAAACCCTTGGTCCGGAAATTTGGGAACAAACGGACGGAAAAGTCAGCGTGTTCGTCGCCGGCGCCGGTTCCGGCGGCACCTTTATGGGGACGGCGGAATTTTTGAAAGAACAAAATCCGCGGATCAAGACGGTCATTGTCGAACCCGAAGGCTCGATTTTAAACGGCGGCTCGCCGGGATCGCATCGGACGGAAGGCATCGGCATGGAATTTTTGCCGCCGTTTATGGATCGCCGCTACTTCGACGCCATCCATACCATACCGGATGACGATGCGTTTCGCATGGTCCGAGAATTGGCGAGACGGGAAGGGCTACTCGTCGGCAGCTCTTCCGGCGCCGCGTTTGCTGCCGCCCTTAAGGAAGCGGAGGTCGCCGAACCCGGTGCGATCATCGTGACGGTTTTCCCGGATTCATCCGACCGCTACATCAGCAAAAAAATCTTTGAAGGAGGCATTTAAAGGCATGAAGCCGAAGACGAAAGTCATTCATGCGGGCATCACGGGGGACGCGACCACCGGCGCCGTCACCGTGCCGATCTATCAGACAAGCACTTATGAACAGGATGCGGCCGGCGTTCATCGCGGTTATGAATATTCCCGGACGAAAAACCCGACGCGCGCCGCGCTCGAAGAACTGATCAAAGATCTTGAAAACGGCGAGGCGGGGTTTGCGTTCGCCTCCGGCATGGCGGCGATCACTTCCGTCATGATGCTGTTTAATGCCGGCGATCACGTCGTTTTGACGGATGATGTCTACGGCGGCACCTTCCGGGTCATGACAAAGGTGCTCAATCGCCTCGGTTTGGAAGCCACGTTCGTCGACACGAGCGATCCGGACAATGTGAAGCGGGCCATCCGCTCCAACACCCGGGCGATCTATGTGGAAACGCCCACCAATCCTTTGTTGAAGATCACCGATCTTCGCGCCATGAGCGCGATCGCCCGCGAACACCAACTGTTGTTCATCGTCGATAACACGTTCAGCACGCCGTACTGGCAGCAGCCGCTTGACCTCGGCGCGGACATCGTGATCCACAGCGCGACGAAGTACATCAGCGGCCACAGCGATGTCGTCGCCGGTTTGGCCGTTGTCAAGACCAAGGAATTGGCCGAACGCTTGCATTTCATTCAAAATTCCGCGGGGGCGGTGCTCGGCCCGCAGGATGCTTATCTCTTGATCCGCGGCATCCGTACGCTTGCGCTGCGCATGGAAGCGCACGAAGCGAACGCCCGCGCCATCGCCGAATATTTGAACGGACATCCGAAGGTCAAGAAGGTGTATTATCCCGGCCTGTCAACGCATCCGGGACATGACATCGCCAAGCGCCAAGCGGCGGGGTTTGGCGGCATGATTTCTTTCGATGTCGGAAGCGGCGAAGCGGCAGACAAAGTGCTCGCCCGGGTCAAGTACTTTACCCTTGCCGAAAGCCTTGGGGCGGTGGAAAGTTTGATCTCCATTCCGGCGAAGATGACCCATGCGTCGATTCCCCGCGATCGCCGCGAAGCGCTCGGCATTACCGACGGCTTGATTCGCCTTTCCATCGGCGTGGAAGATCTGGACGATCTCATCGCCGACCTCGAGCAGGCGTTGAATGGGTAAGAAAACGCGGACACGGTCAACGGTTGGCACCGCAACGGACTTCATTTCGCGTTTTTGCCCGCCGCGGCGGGTCGCGCCACGCTATGGGATCAGCCATAGAACGCCCCGATCCCGCGCCGTCGCGGCAGCCGGATGCGAATGGATCCTCTGATTCGCGCCTTTGGACAGCAGCGTTTCGTTGATTTCCGTCGCCCGAGTGACGGCGCGCGGACAACCGGGAAGCAAGACGCCCTTGCGCTTGCCAAGAATTACAGGTTCGCGCCTGTCCCCATCCGTGTTAAAGTGGAACGGGGAGGGGAGATCATGCGCGACAAACCGTTGCACAAATTAAAAGCCGATATTGTCGATTACCAGCGCTTCAGTTTGATCTTCTTGTTTCTGAGCGCTTATCTGTTTCTCGGTTCAGCGCTGCCCTTCGAAGACAAGACGCAAGTTCAGACCATGGAAACCTTTTTGGGAAGTTTGCTGCTTTTGGGCATTTCCGCATATTTTTACCGAAAGATGCGCCAGGCGCTCGAAGTTTACGAGAAAAAGCAGTAAAAGCGAAAATCCGTCAATAGATATGGCGACAGCTTTTCGCTGTCGCCTTTTTATATACCCAACGGAAGGACGGGCGATTCGCGCGCGTCCGTTTGCCTTCACCCTTGGCGCTCTCCATTCATTATGTTATAAATAGGATGTTATAGTGAGCCATTTCATTTCGCAAAAAAAGTCCGAACCGTCTGTTACTTGAAGAATCCCGATTTTTTGTACTAAAATGGCTAGGGAAAAACATTTTTAACATTTAACAAGATCGGAAAAGGGGAGAATGAGGACCGGTGGCATGGATGACGCTTACGGATCGGGCACATAGCCCGTGAACCGCTTCCCGTGCGGACCAAACTCTTTAAAACAATGGGTTCTAAAGTGCCATTACAAAACAGGTTAGGAGTGTCACGCATGGCAACGGACAGAAACGGTCATGAATCGCCATGGCAACAGCTTTACGGGCCGAACCTCGGCTATGTTCAAGAACAGTATGAACGCTATCTCGCCGACCCCGATTCGATCGATCCCGAGCTCAAACAGCTGTTCGATCAATGGGGCGCGCCGCCGTCTGCTTCAGGGACGGCTGCACCAAATATTGAAAGCGGTGTAGATCTTGAAAAGATCGTCGCCGCGGTCAAATTCGCCGATAATATCCGAGCTTACGGACACTTGGCCGCTGACCTTTATCCCGTCAACGGGCACGATGCGGACACGCGCATGCTTGAACCGTCGAACTACGGATTGACGGAAGCGGACCTGAGAGCCATGCCGGCCCGCTTGGTTTGGAAGGGGGCGCCCGCCGATGTGCGCGACGGGTGGGAGGCCATTCGGCGGTTGAAAGAAATTTACACCCAGACGATCGCTTACGATTTCAGCCACGTCCACGACGCGGAAGAAATCCGCTGGTTATATGAAATGGCGGAATCCGGGGCCTTCAAACCGGCCATGACGGCGGAAAAGCGCAAGGCATTGCTCAAAGAGCTGACGGACGTTGAAGGATTTGAAACCTTTTTGCACCGCACGTTCGTCGGACAGAAGCGCTTCTCCATCGAAGGGGTGGACGTGCTCGTCCCGATGCTGAATGAAATCATCCGCGAAGGCGTTCACGACGGCGCGAAAAACGTCATCATCGGCATGGCCCACCGCGGGCGTTTGAACGTTCTCGCCCACGTCTTGAAAAAACCGCTCGAATTGATCATTGCCGAATTTGCCCACGCGCCGCAAAAAAGCCATCCGGCCTCGGATGCCGCGGCATATATCAATGAAGGCTGGACCGGCGACGTCAAATATCATTTAGGCGGCAAATACGCGATCAAAGAAGGCGAAGCCGTCGTCGCCCGGCTGACGCTCGCCAATAACCCGAGCCACCTTGAAGTGGTCGATCCCGTGGTGGAAGGATACACCCGAGCCGCCCAAGACGACCGCAGCCGGCGGGGTTATCCGGAACAGGATCAAAACAAGGCGTTCGCCATCCTCGTCCATGGGGACGCGGCTTTCCCGGGTGAAGGCGTCGTCGCGGAAACTTTGAATTTAAGCCGTCTGCGCGGCTATCAAACCGGCGGCACCATTCACATCATCGCAAACAACCTGATCGGCTTTACGACAGAGAGCGCTGACGGGCGTTCGACGCGCTATTCGAGCGATTTGGCCAAAGGATTTGAAATCCCCGTCATCCACGTCAATGCGGACGATCCGGAGGCCTGCTTGGCCGCCATGCACTTTGCCTACGAATATCGCAAACGCTTTAAAAAAGATTTTCTCATCGACCTGATCGGTTATCGCCGGCTCGGCCATAACGAAATGGACGATCCCGAGGTCACGCAGCCGAAGCTGTATGAACGAATCAGCAATCATAAACGCGTTCGCGTGCTCTACGCGGAAAAGCTCGAATCCGAAGGCGTGGTGACGGCCGAAGAAGTCGATCGTCTCGAAAAAGAAGTGCAAAACAAACTACAGGCGATTTATGACGAGATCAGAGCGAACAACAACGGAAAAATTGAAGAAAAAGACTTGCCGCAAGCGGTGCGCGGAAAGTGGCCCGACGTGGACACCTCCGTTCCGCTCGACAACCTTAAGGCGATCAACGCCGATCTCCTGAAATGGCCGGACGGTTTCCACGTTTACCGCAAGCTCGAAAAAATATTGATGCGCCGCGCCAATGCCCTGGATGAAGGCGGTAAAGTCGATTGGGGCCATGCGGAGGCGCTGGCTTTCGCCACCATCTTGCAGGACGGCACGCCGATTCGTTTGACCGGACAAGACGCCGAACGCGGAACGTTTGCCCACCGCCATCTCGTCCTTCACGACGAAGCGACCGGCGAAACGTATTCGCCCCTGCACGGGCTGCCGCAGGCGAACGCGTCGTTTGCCATCCACAACAGCCCGCTGACGGAGACCGCTGTCCTCGGTTTCGAATACGGATACAATGTGTTCGCGCCGGAGACGCTCGTGCTTTGGGAAGCGCAATACGGCGATTTCGCCAACGTCGCCCAACCGATTTTTGACCAATTCATTTCCGCCGGCCGCGCCAAGTGGGGACAAAAATCCGGTTTGGTCATGCTGCTTCCGCACGGGTATGAAGGGCAAGGCGCCGAACACTCGAGCGCGCGTTTGGAACGGTACTTGCAACTTGCGGCTGAAAACAACTGGACCGTCGCCAATCTGACGAGCTCGGCCCAATATTTCCACATTTTGCGGCGGCAGGCCGCCATGCTCGGAACCGACCGCGTGCGCCCGCTCGTTTTGATGACGCCGAAAAGCCTGTTGCGCCATCAGGCGGTCGCTTCTCCCGCCGAAGCGTTTACGAATGACCGTTTCCATTTGGTTCTCGAACAGCCGGGACTCGGCACGAAGCCTGAAAGCGTCGAACGCCTGGTGCTTGCCAGCGGCAAAATCGCCATCGACCTCGCCGCGGCCATTGAGGCGGAGCCCGAGAACGAGGCGCTCAATACCATTCATATTGTGCGAGTGGAGCAATTATATCCGTTCCCGGAAGAGGAAATCCGCGCCGTGCTCGGGCGCTTCCCGAACTTGAAAGAGATCGTATGGGTTCAGGAAGAGCCGAAAAATATGGGCGCTTGGACGTTTATGGAGCCGCGTCTGCGCGCGCTGGCGCCGGAAGAAGTCCCCGTCCGCTACATCGGCCGCCCCGATCGGTCAAGCCCGGCCGTCGGCGAACCCGACGTTCACAAGCTTGAACAAGAACGGATTATCAAACAGGCTTTAAGATCCATGTCACGCGTCTGATCTGAGGAGGGAACACTGTGATTGAAGTTAAAGTGCCGGAATTGGCCGAATCCATTACCGAAGGAACGATTGCGAGATGGTTGAAGAACGTCGGTGACAAAGTCAATAAAGGCGACGACATCGTGGAGCTTGAAACCGACAAAGTCAACGTGCAAATTTCCGCCGAAGATGAAGGGGTTTTAACCGAAATCAAAAAAGGGGAAGGCGAAACGGTCGAAGTCGGCGAAGTGATCGCCGTCCTCGATGAAAGCGCGGCCGGCGCCGCCCCTGCAGCTAAACCGGCCAACGCACCGGCGGCCAAAGCGGAAGAACCCGCCGGCGAAAAAGCCGCAGCCCCGAAACAAGCCGAAGCGCCGAAACCGGCTGCGAACGCTCCCGCCGCCGAAACTGACCGTCTCGTGGCGACTCCGGCCGCCCGCAAGCTCGCGCGCGAGCTCGGCATCGATTTGAAAACCGTGACGGCCTCCGATCCGCTCGGCCGCATTCGCCCTGAGGATGTCCAACGCCAAGCGGCCCAAGCCGCAGCCCCGAAAGCGGCGAAGGCGCCCGCGCCGCAAGCGAAAGATGCGGCGGTTGAAAACCCCGCCAAACCGGTTGAGCGCATTAAAATGTCGCGCCGCCGCCAAACGATCGCCAATCGCTTGGTCGAAGTGCAACATACGGCCGCGATGCTGACGACCTTCAACGAAGTCGACATGACGGCGATCATGGACGTCCGCAACCGCCGTAAAGAATCGTTCGCCCAACGCCACGACGTCAGGCTCGGTTTTATGTCGTTCTTCACGAAAGCGGTTGTCGGGGCGTTGAAAGAGTTCCCGCTCTTGAACGCGGAAATTCAAGGCGACGAAATCGTCGTCAAGAAATATTACGACATCGGCATTGCCGTCTCGACCGACGAAGGCCTCGTCGTTCCGGTCGTTCGCGATGCCGATCGGTTAAGCTTTGCCGGCATCGAAAAAGAAATCGAGCGGCTGGCGAAGAAGGCGCGCGAAAACAAATTGTCGCTTGCCGATCTGCAAGGCGGCACCTTTACGATCACCAACGGCGGCGTCTTCGGATCGCTCATGTCGACGCCGATCTTGAACGGCCCGCAAGTCGGCATCTTGGGCATGCATAAGATCCAATGGCGGCCCGTCGCCATCGACCGCGAGCGCATGGAAATCCGCCCGATGATGTATGTGGCGCTGTCCTACGACCACCGCATCATCGACGGCAAAGAGGCGGTCAGCTTCCTCGTTCGTGTCAAGGAATTGCTGGAAGATCCGGAATCGCTGTTGCTTGAGGGCTAATTCGAGAGGCTGTCTCAAGGACGCGGGATACGACATCCCGCGTCCTTTTTAATGTACGCCCGGCATGGGTGCGGTGCTATAGGGTGAAAGTCCTGAGCGGGGGCTGGCGAGCGCCTACCGTTAGCTGAAGGCAAGGGTGTCCGCCGTGAG
>Ga0207867_1000315_pt1 | contig 55490 bp, 48 predicted proteins | sample HigsolmetaAR206D_FD_184838 | JGI IMG/M metagenome (GOLD analysis project Ga0207867, IMG submission 184838) | Ionic liquid and high solid enriched microbial communities from the Joint BioEnergy Institute, USA - AR20-6-D (SPAdes) (version 2) ...
CTACACCGTCAAGGACGGCATCGTCTACGACGCCAAGAAGCTTCTCGAAGACGTGGCCGAGATGGTCCGTCAGGAGAAGGTCAAGCTGGGCTGGCCGGAGAAGGGCGTGCCCCGGCCGTAAAGAGCCAACCGCGCGGGGGTCGTGAGGGAGGACTCCTCCCGCACCCCGAGGCAACAGATGGGCAACCTGACAGCGACGAGCCCCATCGCGACAGACCAACCATCGCCCCCGCGCGGAACACAAGAGCACAAACGGAAAGCCCCGGCCTCACGGCCGGGGCTTTCTGCGTTCCGGGCACTGTCTTTTCGGGGAGAACGCGTCTGCGCGCGACCCTGGCGCGGCGTCCTTACGCGCCGGCGCGGCGCAGGGCGGGAGACGCGAGGGCGCCATGGCCCTCCCCATGCAGCAGGCGGCCGAAGTGGTCGAAGATCGCCTGGCTCACCGGATCGGTCGCCAGATCCCATTCCGGGTGCCACTGCACGCCAAGGACGGCGGCCCCGCCTTCCTGCCAGGAAATGGCCTCCACCAGCCCGTCGTCCGCCAGCGCCTCGACCCGGAGACCGCGCCCCAGCCGGTCGACACCCTGGTGGTGTACCGAATTCACCACCACCCGGCGGCGGCCGACCACCGTCTCCAGCACGCCGCCCGGCGCGATCGAGACCGCATGATTCAGCGAGAACAGCTGCGCGAACGCCGTCTCCTCGTGCACCGGCAGGTGATGGGGGATGCTCCCCGCCGCCTCATGGCCGAGATCGCAGCGCAGGCTGCCGCCGAAGAACACGTTCAGCTCCTGAAAGCCCCGGCAGATGCCGAACACCGGCTTGCCCTGCTTCAGCATCTCCTCCAGCAGCAGGAACACCGTGCGGTCCCGGCCCTCGTCGAACGGGCCGTGCCCGGCCTCGGCCTCGGCGCCGTAGTGCCGGGGGTTCACGTTGGAGAAGCTGCCCGGCAGGAACAGGCCATCGAACAGCGTCGCCAGCTGGCGGACGCTGGCGGCATCGGCCTGCGACGGCACGATGAGGCCCGTCGCCCCGAGGCGATCGAGCACCGGCTCCACATAGCGGTGCGAGACGGCGTGGACCTGGCGGCCGCCCACGTCGCGGCTGCAACTGACAATGCCAAGAAGGGGTTTGCGGTCACTCATGATCTGGAAACCCGAATGTGTCGAACGAAACGTGCGGCAGAACCTCAGATGCTGCGGCAACAACACATTCGGCGCGTCCTGCACGGGCGCAGGCCTGCCGCCCCGGCCGCCGGGGCGGCAGGCAGGCGGGAAGAAGCGGCAGCGGCAGAACGATGGGTCATGGTACGCGTCCCGGAACACTCCAGCGGATACCCGACCCTACCAAGGCAATAGACAATCGCACCACATAGTTTTTCTGAAGACAGGGCCAGCCAGCCTTTATCATCGGCCCGTATCAACGGTCCGCCGGATCCACCCTCGCCCCGCCGCGCCGAAGCGCGCCGCAAGCCTGTGGCCACAACGTCCCCCCAATCTATCTTTTGGCGTAGGCTTGTCTTGAGCATTAGCTTGGGGGTTATTTCCCCCCCCTTGGGGGACCAACAGAACCGACGGGACAGGAACTGTGCAAATTCTCTCCAAAATCGGCTGGGCGCTGGTCGCCCTGCTCGCCGCAGCCGCTCTGGGCGTTATCGCCCTTGAACGGGGCGAGCCCATCAACGCCCTCTGGATCGTCATCGCAGCGGTATCGCTCTATCTCATCGGCTACCGCTTCTACGCGCTCTACATCGCGCGCTCCGTCATGCGGCTCGACCCCGACCGGCCGACGCCCGCTGTCCGGCGGCAGGACGGGCTCGATTACGTGCCCACCAACCGCTACGTGCTGTTCGGCCACCACTTCGCCGCCATCGCCGGCGCGGGCCCGCTGGTGGGGCCTGTGCTGGCCGCACAGATGGGCTACCTGCCCGGCACGCTGTGGATCCTGTTCGGCGTCATCCTCGCCGGCGCGGTGCAGGACTTCATGGTGCTGTTCATCTCCATGCGCCGCGACGGCAAGTCGCTGGGCGAGATGGTCCGCATGGAAATGGGCCCGGTCGCGGGCACCATCGCCCTGTTCGGCGCCTTCATGATCATGGTCATCATTCTCGCCGTGCTCGCCCTCATCGTGGTGCGGGCGCTGGCGGACAGCCCGTGGGGCCTGTTCACCGTGGCCGCCACCATCCCCATCGCCATCTTCATGGGGCTCTACCTGCGCTTCATCCGGCCCGGCCGGGTGGCGGAAATCTCCATCATCGGCTTCGTGCTGCTGATCCTCGCCATCGTCTATGGCCGCGACGTGGCGGCCTCGCCGGTGCTCGGCCCCCTGTTCACCCTGACGCCGGTGCAGCTGTGCTGGCTGCTGATCGGCTACGGCGGCATCGCCGCCATCCTGCCGGTGTGGCTGCTGCTGGCGCCCCGCGACTACCTCTCCACCTTCCTCAAGATCGGCGCGATCGTGGCGCTGGCCATCGGCATCGTCGTCATGGCCCCGCCGCTCCAGATGCCGGCGCTGACCAAGTTCGCGGCAGGCGGCGGGCCGGTGTGGTCCGGCAACCTGTTCCCGTTCCTGTTCATCACCATCGCCTGCGGCGCGGTTTCGGGCTTCCATGCGCTGATCGCCAGCGGCACCACGCCAAAGCTGATCTCCAGCGAGCGTGACGCGCCGTTCATCGGCTACGCCGGTATGCTGATGGAGAGCTTCGTCGCCATCATGGCGCTGGTGGGCGCCTCCATCCTCGACCCCGGCCTCTACTTCTCCATGAACAGCCCTGCCGCCCTCATCGGCACCACGCCGGAGAGCGCGGCGGCGGCCGTGACGGCCATGGGCTTCCCGATCTCCCCGGAAATGCTGATGCAGACAGCCCGGGACGTGGGCGAGTCCACCATCATCTCCCGCACCGGCGGCGCGCCGACCCTCGCCGTCGCCATGGCGGAGATCTTCTCCCACGTGGTGGGCGGGCAGACGATGAAGGCCTTCTGGTACCACTTCGCCATCCTGTTCGAGGCGCTGTTCATCCTGACCGCCGTGGACGCCGGCACCCGCGCCGGACGCTTCATGCTGCAGGACCTCATCGGCCTCGTTGCGCCCCGCTTCCGGGAGGTGTCCTCGCTGGTGCCCGGCTTCATCGCCACGGCACTGTGCGTCGGCGCGTGGGGGTACTTCCTCTACCAGGGCGTCACCGACCCGCTGGGCGGCGTCAACACCCTGTGGCCGCTGTTCGGCATCGCCAACCAGATGCTGGCGGCCGTCGCCCTGACGCTGGCCACGGTGGTGCTGTTCCGCATGAAGCAGCACCGCTTCGCCTGGGTCACCATCCTGCCCGCCACCTGGCTGGTGGTCTGCACCGTGACCGCGGGTCTCCAGAAGGTGCTCTCCTCCGACCCCACGGTCAGCTTCGTGGCGCACGCGCGCAAATTCTCCGACGCGCTGGCGCAGGGGCAGGTGCTCGCCCCGGCCAAGTCGCTGGAGCAGATGCAGCGGGTCATCATGAACGACTGGATCGACGCCACCCTGTGCGTCATCTTCCTGTTCGTGGTGATCTCGACCGTCGTCTTCGGCATCCGCACGGCCATCGCCGCCCTGCGCATCGACCGGCCGACGGCGACGGAAATCAGCGGCGTTCCGGCGGAGTAAGCGCGATGCACCAGAACGGAAAATATGCCCTGCGCCGCTTCTTCAGCGGCGTGCGCGACACGGCCAACCTGATGATCGGCATTCCCTCCTACGAGGCCTACCGCCGCCACATGGCGGAGCGCCACCCGGACGTGCCGCCCATGAGCGAGACCGAGTTCTTCCGCAACCGGATGGCCGCCCGCTACGGCGCGGGCGGCGCCCGCTGCTGCTAGGGTCGCTCCGGGGGTTGAACGCTTGAGATGCAGGGGGATCCTTGATCCCCCTGCGATCCCCGTTCCGGTTTTCGGGCCGCGTTTCCGGCGAGGTAGCATGGAAACACGGCCCTTTCCTTTTCCCCCACAGGCTCACGGCATATTCGCCGAGCTGGTCCCGCTTTGCGCCGCGCCCACCCGGCCGCCGGGGGCCTCGGCGTGCCGGCCCTCGCTGATCTCCTCCACCATGGCCACGCAGAAGTCGGGCAGGTCGTCGGGGCGGCGGGAGGTGACGAGCCCCCGGTCCACCACCACGGCCTGGTCCACCCAGTCCGCCCCCGCGTTCCTCAGATCCGCCTCCAGCGACGGCCAGGAGGTGACCCGCCGCCCCTCGACGCCGCCCGCGTTGATGAGCGTCCACGGGCCATGGCAGATGGCGGCGATGGGTTTGCGGGCCTCGACGAAATGGCGGATGAAGGCGATCGCCGTCTGCTCCAGCCGCAGCGCGTCCGGGTTGATGACGCCGCCCGGCAGCATCAGGGCGTCATACCGCTCGCCCTGGGCCTGTTCGAGCGTGCGGTCCACCGGAATGGTGTCCGCCTTGTCATGATGGTTGTACCCCTGAATTGACCCGGCCTTGGGGGCGACCACCTCCACCTGCGCGCCCGCCCGCTGCAACGCGCGCAGGGGCTCGGTCAATTCGACCAGTTCAAAGCCGTCCGTCGCCAGAATGGCGACGCGCTTGCCGTCGAGAATATTGGCCATGCCTGTCTCTCCCGATGAACCGGGGCAGCCACCAGCGGCTGCCCCTTGAGCCACCGGGAACGGAAGAGATGGCGGGCCTGTTCCCCCCAGGCGACGCGACAAACAGGTGATACAAGACTGTCCGGCGGCTAGACCGCCTGACCGGCCACCCAGCCGCTGGCCCAGGCCCACTGGAAATTGTAGCCGCCGAGCCAGCCGGTCACGTCCACCGCCTCGCCGATGGCATAGAGGCCGGGCACGGCGCGCGCCTCCATGGTTTTGCCCGACAGGCCGTCGGTGTCGATGCCGCCCAGCGTCACCTCCGCCTTGGCGTAGCCCTCGCTGCCGGCGGGCGTGATCGTCCAGCGCTTCAGCCGTTCGGCGAATGCGGCGAGCGCCTTGTCCGGCAGGTTGGCCATGGGGCCATGAGGCAGTTGCTGCTCGGCGAGCGCGGCGGCAAGGCGCGCGGGCAGGATCTCGCCCAGCACGGTGCGGGGCTCGGCCTTGGGGCGCTCGCGCTTGCGCGCCTTTAGGAACGCCAACGCGTCGAGCCCCGGCGCAAGGTCAAGGGCAATCGCCTGCCCCTCCCGCCAGTAGGAGGAGATTTGCAGGATCGCGGGGCCGGACAGCCCCCGGTGGGTGAACAGGATGTTCTCGCGGAATTCCTGCTTGCCGCACGCGGCGACCGCATCCACCGCCACGCCCGCCAGCTGGCGGCAGAAGGCGAGCAGGTCGCCCTCCGCCGTCAGGGGCACGAGCGCCGGGCGGGTTTCGGTGACCTTGAGGCCGAAGCGCTTCGCCACCTGATGGGAAAAGGCCGTCGCCCCCATCTTGGGAATGGAGGGGCCGCCCGTCGCCAGCACCAGCGCCGGCGCGTGGAAGGCGCCCCGGTCGGTCTCGACGCGAAAGCCCTCCCCGCCCGCGATGTCGGTGACCCGGTGGCCGGTCCGCACGTCGACGCCGCCCGCCCGGCACTCGGCCATGAGCATGGCGACGATCTCCCGCGCCGAGCCGTCGCAGAACAGCTGGCCGAGGGTCTTTTCGTGGTAGGGGATGCGGTGCTTCTCGACGAGGGCGATGAAGTCCCGCGACGTGTAGCGGCTGAGCGCCGACTTGGCGAAGTGCGGGTTGCGGGAGAGATACCGCTCCGCCCGCGCCTCCAGATTGGTGAAGTTGCAGCGCCCGCCGCCCGAGATGAGGATTTTCGAGCCGACCTTGTCGGCGTGGTCCAGCAGCAGCACACGCCGCCCGCGCTGGCCGGCGATGGCGGCGCACATCAGGCCCGCCGCGCCCGCGCCCAGAATGATGACATCAAACGCTTCCATCCCGCCCCTCTAGCGCATCGGGCGGCGGCAGGCACCGGCATAAATTGTCCGCACAAAACAAGGAACCATGAAACCGTGGCCGGGTTCTCCGCCTGTCCGCCCGGGCCGGCCAAATGATGCGGCGGCGCCAGGGCAACAGTGACGGTGCGACAGTGGCGGTGCGGCAGTGGCGGTGCGGCAGTGGCGGTGCGGCAGTGGCGGTGCGGCAGTGGCGGTGCAGCGGTTGCGTGCCTGAGGACCCGCACATTTCGGCACAACATGGGAGATGCCTCATGCCGGCTCAATCACTGTTTGCGCGTCCACGCCACCGGGCGGGACGCGGTTCTGCGGCGTTGTTGCTCTGCGGCTCCCTGCTCGCGGCGGTCTCCGCCGATGCGCAGCCCCTCTATCAGGTCACGAGCCTCGTCACCGACGATCAGGATGCCCTGGCAGCGGAAGGCTTCGGTCCCGCCGCCCATGTGGACCCCAATCTGGTCAATCCGTGGGGCGTTGCCTTCAACCCCGGCGGCGGGCCGTTCTGGGTTTCCAATCAGGGCACGGGCACCTCGACCCTCTATGACGGCGAGGGCACACCCTTTCCCGCAGGCAATCCGCTGGTGGTGAACATTCCGCAAAGCGCCGTCCCGCCCACCGGCCCCACCGGGCAGGTGTTCAACGGCACGCCGGATTTCGTGCTGAACACCGGCGGCAAGTCCGGCCCGGCTGCCTTCATCTTTGCCAATCTGGATGGCTCCATTTCCGCCTGGAACAACACCGGCGATCCGACGCAGGCAGTGACGGTGGTGCCCGCCGGGACCACCGGCCCGGCTGTCTACACCGGCCTTGCCGCCGCCAGTGCTGGCGGGGCGAACTACCTCTACGCTACCAACGGCGCGACCGGCCGGGTCGATGTGTTCGACGGCAATTTCAATCCGGTGACGCTGGCGGGCGACTTCGAGGACCCCACCGTTCCGGCCGGGCTCCAGCCCTTCAACATCCAGAACATCGGCGGGCTGCTCTACGTCACCTACGCCATACCGGGGCCGGCCTCGATCAACGCCGATCTCGGCCGTGGCGCGGTGAGCGTGTTCACGCCGGAGGGCGAATTCCTCGGTCAGGTGGCGAGCGGCGGGCTGCTCACCTCGCCCTGGGGTATCACGGTCGCGCCCGACGATTTCGGGGAATTCTCCGGCGCGCTGCTGGTGGCGAACTTCCACAACGCATACGGCTACATCCTCGCCTACGACATCGACTCCGGCGATCCCCTTGGCGCGATGCAGAACCCGGACGGCAGCCTGCTGTCCATCCCCGGCCTGTGGGCGCTGCTCTTCGGCAATGGCGGACTGGGCGGGGACCGGGACGATCTCTACTTCGCCGCCGGGCTGACCGACGAACTGCACGGCCTGTTCGGCGAGATCACGCCCTTCCAGGTGCCCGAGCCGGGCGCGGCGGCCCTGCTGCTCACCGGCCTTGCGCCGCTGGGGCTGGTTCTGCGGCGGCGTCGGCGGCAGGCGGGGGCGGACGGAGAAAACGGCCCGGCCTTCCAATCCGCAGCCTTCCGGGCCGCATAGGGGAACAGGCGAGCAGCCACGCCCCGCACACGAACGGGCGGCTTCGGCGAGCCGCCCGTTTCAGGATGCCGTGCGCCCTCAGGGCATGTCAGGCGTCAGAGCCGCGCCTGCATCCCGGTCTCGGCGGTGGCGGTGCGGCGCCGACCCGCGCCGCCCTGCTTCATCAGCTGGGCATGACGGGCGGCCAGCTCCTCCCCCATGGCGACAAGGTCGAGGCCGGTCTTTTTCACCTGGGGGAACAGCTCGCGCTCCTCCTCCTTCACGTGGTGCTTCACATATTCCTTCAGCACCGTGACCTTGGCGTTGTAGAGCGGCTCGGAGGGACGCATGGACTCGATCTCGGCGATCAGCCGCTTGACGGAGTCGTGCTCCACCTGGGCCTCGTCCAGCAGATCCTGCTCGCTCAGCTCCGCCCGCGCCGCCGGGTAGAAGATTTCCTCCTCGATCCGGGCGTGCACGGTCAGCGCCTGGGCGATCCGGCGCATCACGCTTGCGCGGGTGCGGCCGTCTCCCGCCTCCTCGAACTGCTTGAACAACGCATCCACCAGGCGGTGATCCTGCTTCAGGAACTGCACCGCATCCTGACCGCGCCGGGCCGCCTGCCGCCCGGCCGGGGCTTTCGCGCTGCCGGTGCGCGCTCCGCCCGCCGCCGCCTTCGCGGCGCTGCGGGAGACGGACCCTGCGCGGGAGTCCGCGCGCGCCTGCGCGGTCCGGGACTGGCTGCGTTGGCTGGAGGCGTCGTCGGACGGCGCCATCTGCGCATCGCTCCTCGACCGTCCCGCGGCTTGCCGCGCCCCAGTCCCCTTCCGGCTCTGCGCGGCCCGCCCGCGGGACTTTCCGCCAGACTTCCTGGCTCCTGTTGCTGCCATCGTCCACTCCTTGACGTTTCGGCACTGCGCCGTTGTTTCAGCAACGGTTTCGCAAAGGCGCGGTTCCGCGCCAGAGCGCCGGCGGCCGGGCTCAACGGCAGGAACAACCCCCACCCTGCGGCGTTCCCGGGCGGACGATGGAGGCGCGTATGAAAACGCTGAATCTCATTACGCTGATTCTGACGATCATCGGCGGCATCAACTGGGGCCTGATCGCCCTGGCGGACTTCAACCTGGTGACCGCCCTGTTCGGAGTCGACACGACTCTGACGAACATCGTCTATGCGCTGGTGGGGCTGTCGGCCCTTTACCAGCTGATCCCCTTTGTGCGGGCCTGGCAGCTCGGCGAAGTGCGGGCCGAGAGCGCGCACTGACCGTCTGCCCGCCCTTCTCGACAGACTCCCGGCAGAGACCGGAAAAGGGCGCGGACCCCATGCGGCCGCGCCCTTTTTTTCCGGTCTTTTTCCCGGCCGCCTCAGGCGGCGTCGGCGAGCGTCTCGACGCGCGACAGATGATGGTCGGTGGTGCCGAACAGCCCCTCGATCATGGTTGCCCGCTTGAAATAATGGCCGATGGCCAGTTCGTCGGTCATGCCCATGCCGCCGTGGATCTGGATGGCGTTCTGTCCCACGAACGTGGCCGACCGGCCCACATAGGCCTTGGCGGCGGAGACCGCCCGCGCCCGCTCCTGCGGCGGCGCGCCCAGCTTGAGCGTGGCGAGATAGGTCATGGAGACGGACTGCTCCAGGGCCATGAACATGTCGACCATCCGGTGCTGGAGCACCTGGAAGCTGGCGATGGGCACGCCGAACTGGCGGCGCTGGCGGGCATAGTCGAGCGTGCCCTCGTGCAGCCTGCGCATGCAGCCGACCGCCTCCGCGCACACGGCCGCCGTCGCCTCGTCGATCACCTGCTCGATCAGCGGCAGCGCCGCGCCTTCCGCGCCGATGAGATTTTCCGCCGGCACCTCCACCCCGTCGAAGCGGATCTCCGAGGCGCGCAGGCCGTCAACCGTCGGGAAGTCGGTGGCGTGGAGGCCCCGCGCCCCCTTCTCCACCAGAAACAGCGACAGACCCTCCGGCGAGTCCACGTCGCCGTCCGTCCGCGCGGTGACGATCAGGTGCGTCGCCCAGGGCGCGCCGATGACCACCGCCTTGTGGCCCGTCAGCACATACGCCCCGCCGCGCCGCCTGGCGGTGGTCTCCACATGGCGCCAGGTGTAGCGCGCCTTGTGCTCCGCATAGGCGAAGGCAAGACGCGCCTCGCCGCTGATGATCCGCTCCGCCAGATCCCGCGCCTGCGGCCAGCCGGAATGTTTGAGAAGGCCGCCGCCGATCACCACGGTGCCCAGATACGGCTCCACCACCAGCGCCTTGCCGAACTCCTCCATGATGATCATGGTCTCGACCGGGCCGCCGCCAAAGCCGCCCAGGCTCTCCGGCAGGGCCGCGCCCAGCAGCCCCAGCTCCCCGGCGAAGGCTTGCCAGATCTCCGGCCGCCATCCCTCGGGCGAGGCCACCACCCGGCGGCGCGTCTCGAAGTCATAGCGGTCCGCCAGGAAGCGGGAGACCTGCTCCCGCAGCAGCGTCTGTTCCTCGGTGAAATTGAAATCCATGCCTCACTCCCCGGCATATCCTGTCTGCGGCAGGGGCGTGCTCACAGCCCCAGCACCTGCTTGGCGATGATGTTGTGCTGGATCTCGTTGGAGCCGCCGTAGATGGACGTCTTGCGCATGTTGAAATAGGCGGGCGCGGCCCGGTGGGCGTATGCCGGCCCGATGGGCGGCACATTGCCTCCGGCCTCGGGGAAGCCCCGGAAATAGGGCGCGCCGTAATGGCCCGCCGCCTCCAGCGCCAGCTCGGTCAGCCGCTGCTGGATCTCCGAGCCCCGGATCTTGAGCAGCGAGGACTCCGGCCCCGGCCCGCGGCCCGCGCTCTCCGATGCCAGCACCCGCAGCACCGTATATTCCAGCGCCAGCAGATCCACCTCCAGCTCGGTGAGCTTGCGGGCGAAGAAGGGGTCCTCGATCAGCGGCCGGCCGCCGCTGCGCTCCTCCCGCGCGATCGCCCGCAGCTTCTCCAGCCCGCGCTTGGAGCGGGACACCGCCGCGATGCCGGTGCGCTCGTGGGCCAGCAGGAACTTGGCGCAGGTCCAGCCCTTGTTTTCCTCGTGGATGCGGTTCTCCACCGGCACCCGCACGTTGTCGAGGAATACCTCGTTCACCTCGTGCTCGCCGCCCAGCGTGATGATGGGCCGCACGGTCACGCCCGGCGACTTCATGTCGATGAGCAGGAAGCTGATGCCCTCCTGCGGCCGCGCGGTCGGGTCGGTGCGGACGAGGAAGAACCCCCAGTCCGCATACTGGGCCAGGGTGGTCCAGGTTTTCTGGCCGTTCACGATGTAGTGGTCGCCCTCGCGCCGCGCCTGGGTGCGCAGCGAGGCGAGGTCCGAGCCCGCGCCGGGCTCGGAATAGCCCTGGCACCACCAGATGTCGCCCGCAAGCGTCGGCGGCAGGAAGCGCTGCTTCTGCTCCGGCGTGCCGAAGGTGTAGATGACCGGCCCCACCATGTTGATGCCGAAGGGAATGACGGGGATGGTGTCGGCGCGCGCGCACTCCTCCTCCCAGATGTGGCGCTGCACCGGCGTCCAGCCCGCGCCGCCGTATTCCACCGGCCAGTGCGGCGCGACCCAGCCCTTCCTGGCGAGCACGCGGTGCCAGGAGAGAATCTCCTCCTTGCTCAGCCCTTCGACCGACTCTCCCCTGCCGCGCAAGGCGGGCGGATAATGCTCGGCAATGAACGCCCGCACTTCCTGCCGGAACGACTCGTCCTCCGGCGAGAATTCCAGATTCATCGACTCATCCTCCCCCTGGACATGTCTGGCGGGGCGGTTTGGCCAGCCCCTGTTCCTTGGCGGCCATGTTACCGTTTTTTGAAGAATCGGATAGCGACTCTTTTGGGGGTGTCGAGCGATTTTCCTGTTGTCGGTATGCAACACCCCGGCAGAATCCTCAGCCGCCGTCAGCAGCCGGAAACGGCCTGACGCCCCGGCTTTCCCTCTTCAGAAAGTGCGGATTTCCGCGCATTCGGTGCTAGTGCCAAGGCTCGCTGGACCCTATCCGCCCTGTCGCACCACCCAAAAGTTTCCAAATACGGGTCTTGAGTCTTTCCCGAAACCGCACACCATTATGAAAAGAACGGAACGGCAAAAGCCGCCTCCTGCCATCCGGCCCTGCCGGACCCGGGCAGGCAAGAACAACAAAAAAGAGCATTCACCAAAAGCCACGGGGAGGACTGCGGAATGCAGTGTGTTTTGGCTTATGGCATCTAAAGCTTCACTCACCCTGAACCATTCGTCTGCGGTTGCCGGCGAGATGGGATTTGCCCGCCTGGCGTCGCTGCTGGCGCCGGCTGTCGCCACCCACCTGCCGCGTCTGATGACGCCGGCGGCCCGGCTTGAGCCCCGGCCCGTGCTGGAGCCGGCCGTCGTGCCGCCTCCGCGCGCGCTGACGCCCCGGGAACTGGACGTGCTGCGCGGCGTGGCCGCGGGCCACTCCAACAAGGTGATCGCGCGCCAGCTTCACCTGACGCCCGAGACCATCAAGTGGCACCTGAAGAACATCATGCGCAAGCTGGGGGTGCACAACCGCCAGGCCGCCGTCCGGCGGGCGACCGCCTGCGGCGTTCTGATGGTGGACTGAGGGTCAGGCCGGCCGGCTGCGGACCGGAGCGGGGCCCCGGGCGAAACAGCCCGGCGGCGAGAGCGTGCCGCTGACGAACAGCGCGCCCGCGCCGTACAGCCGCCAGCGGTCCGTCATGCCGCCGTCCAGGGCGAGCACGGCAACGCCGCCCCCGGCATCGAGCCAGACCACGCGCCCGCCCGCCGCACCCGCCGCCCGCAGCGCGGCCTGGGGCGGCGCCGTGGGCGGGAACACCACCAGCGCCAGCCCGTCCGGCAATGCCTCCGGCACGGGACGCAGCGCCCAGCCGCCGGCCGCGAGCACGACGAGGCCGAGCAGGAACGCGGTGCGGCCGGACGACCGCCCCCGCGTCGAGACGCCCGGGCCATCGCCGCCCCGGCTTCCTTCGCGCCACAGCGCCGCGCCCGCAACGAGCAGCGCCGCACCGGCGACGAAAAAGGCCACATCCCAGAACAGCACGGACTCCGCCTCCATGCGGATGTGATGCAGGCCGAGCAGCCAGTGGGAGACGATCGCGTCCACCACATGCCACAGGCCGAACCCCGCCAGCACTGCCCCGAGAAAGCGGCGGCCGGGAAGATCGGGCGCAACGCGCCGGGCGCGCCACAGCAGCCACAGACCCGTCAGCGCGATGACGTACATCAGCGCATGGAACAGGCCGTCGGCCAGCACCTGCACGCGCAGGCTGTGCCAGGACGCCCCGCCCCGGGACACATCACCAAGTCCGCTCAGCACATGGTGCCACTGGAGAATCTGGTGCAGGAGGATGCCGTCGAAGAAGCCGCCCAGCGCGAAGCCCAGCGTCGCGCCGGCCGTGCCGAGTTCGCGCGGGGCGCCGCGCTCCGGCGCGCCTCCTCCGCCGCCTCCCCACCGGTCCTCCCGAGCCATGGGCGCGCCGCCTTCGTCAGATGCCGCTGCCCGAGTCGAAGGAGCTCCCCTGCTGCATCTTCTGCGCCGACAACTGCTGCATCAGTTCGGAGCGGCGCGTCGCCAGTTCGGCGCCGAGGGCGAACAGGTCGATGTCCGTGTTGCGCGCCTTGGCGAACATCTCGTTTTCCTCTTCCTGCACGTGATGCTGCACTGCCTGACGCATCGCCTCCAGCTGCTCGGTGCAGTCGAGACCCTGGCTCTGGCGCTGCTCGACGTCGGCGATGAGGCGCTTCACCTCCGCGTGTTCGTCGATGGCTTCCTGCACCAGTCCCTGCTCGCCCGTTTCGGCGCGGAAGCGGGGATAGAAGATCTCCTCCTCGATCTGCGTGTGCACCTTGAGCGCCATGCAGATCTTCTCGATCAGCTCCGCCTTCTGCTCTTCATCGCTCAGCGATTCACAGGCGTGAAACCAGCTCTCCACCTGCCGGTGATCCCGCTGCAGCAGATCGGTGGCGTCGGCAACCTTGTCGCCTGTCGCGGCAGCGGTGGAGCGCGCCAGATGCGGCGTACCGCCGGGTGTGTTTGTCGGCATGTCAGCCTCCTTTGTGTCCACAGGCGATGGGAGGCCATCCGTGGGGGACAGCCCTCCACCTGCCAGGAGCAACCGCCGGCCGGAGGGGAAGTTCCAGCCCTCCGACAGCCCGGACGGGCCTTGGCGGACGTCGCACATTTCCCACTGCCGGGCGCATCATGGTTTTGAAATCCATGAGAAATCTTGCACACCCGCCCAACTTGCGCGCCGCGACCGGCGCGCCAGCGACAGAACACAAAACAGGGGAAGAATCGTCCATGACCGAAGCCCGCATCCGGCAGGCTGAACTGGCGTTCGATGCCGACGCCATGACCCGCACCAGCGCGGCGGAGATCGCCGCCCTCACCGACGCGGCGACCCGCTCCACCTACTACCGCGACGGGCTCGGCCCCGAGCAGATCGCCGCCATCCAGCGCATCGTCCACATCAGCGCCGACACCTGCGCCACGGCCGCCGCCAGCGAGAACCAGCGGCTGGTGTGCGCCTTTGTCGAGGGCCGGCTGGGCGGCTTTCTCATCGCCACCCGCCACGCCGCCGACAGCCGCGAGATCGACTGGATGATGGTCCACCCCGACCACCACGGCCTCGGCATTGCCGCCGCCCTCATGCGCGCAGGCATCGACTGGCTCGACCCACGCCAGCCTCAGTGGCTCACCGTCGTCATCCAAAACGACCGGGCCATCAATTTCTACCGGAAATTCGGCTTCGAGATCGACACGCTGTTCACGCCGCGCAAGGCCATCGACCAGTGGATCATGCGCCGCCCGGCCGGGGTCGCACTGGACTGATTTGTTTTTTACAGGAGGATCTCCGACCCTCCTGGCAACCTCGCGGAACGGTTCCGGCCGCGCCGGTCAGGCCGCGCACAGTCCGATAAAAATCCCGGCAAAGGAAAAGGGCCGCACCCTTGAGGAAAGATGCGGCCCTGAAAACGAAGGGGAGTGCAGAGGGTCCGCGACCCTCTGCAAAAAATCAGTTCGCAGCCTGCTCCCCGCCAAAAGCATTCATGGTGAGCAGGTCGTAGTTGGCGACCGTCTCGCCATTCTGGTTGGTGATCTGCACGTCCCAGCGCACCTCGCCATATTCCCGCCGCGCCTTCTTGGACTTCACCGTGAGGCGCACCTTGATGGTATCGCCCGGCGAGACCGGCTTCAGGAAGCGCAGGTTGTCGAGGCCGTAGTTGGCGAGCACCGGCCCCGGCGCGGGCTCGACGAACAGACCGGCCGCGAAGGAGATCAGAAGGTAGCCGTGCGCCACGCGCCCCGGGAAGAACGGGTTGGCGGCGGCGGCTTCCTCGTCCATGTGGGCGTAGAAGGTATCGCCGGTGAAGCGGGCGAAGTGCTCGATGTCCTCCAGCGTGACGGTGCGCTCGCGGGTGTAGAGCGTCTCGCCCAGTTGCAGCGCATCGAACGGCCGGGTGAACGGGTGCGCGCCCGCGTCGATCTCGACGCCGCCGCGAATCCACGACCGGCCAAGCTGGCCGAGGCGGGCGGGCGAGCCCTGAAGCGCCGTGCGCTGCATGTAATGCTTCACGCCGCGCAGGCCGCCCATTTCCTCGCCGCCGCCGGCGCGGCCCGGGCCGCCGTGAATCATGTGCGGCAGCGGCGAGCCGTGGCCGGTCGACTCCCCGGCGCAGTCGCGGTCGATGAACACGAGGCGGCCGTGGAAGGAGGCGCTGCCGAACAGCAGCTCGTCGGCCACGGCCGGGTCATAGGTGAAGACGGAGGCGACCAGGCTGCCCTCGCCCCGGTTGGCGAGGCGCACCGCCTCCTCCAGCGTGTCATAGGGCACGATGGTGGCGACGGGGCCGAAGGGCTCCACGTCATGCACGTGGGTTGCCTTCCACGGCTCGTCGCAGCGCAGCAGCACCGGCGGCAGGAACGCGCCCTTCTCCCGGTCCGCGCCGACAACCTCGAAATTCTCCGGGTCGCCGAACACAACCTGCGCTTCCGAGCGCAGCAGCTGGATCTTGGAGCGCACGTCGTCGCGCTGGGACAGGCTCGCCAGTGCGCCCATGGTAACGCCCTCCGCCTGCGGGTTGCCGACGACCACCTTGGCCAGCCGCGCCTTCAGCGCCTCGGCCACCGCGTCGGCATACTGCCTCGGCACGATGGCGCGGCGGATGGCGGTGCACTTCTGGCCCGCCTTGGTGGTCATCTCCCGCTGCACTTCCTTGATGTACAGGTCGAACTCCGGCGTGCCCGGCGCGGCGTCCGGCCCGAGGATGGAGGCGTTGAGCGAATCCCGCTCGGCGATGAAGCGCACCGCGTTCCGGAGGATGTTGGGGTGCGCCTGCAATTTCACCGAGGTCTCCAGCGAGCCGGTGAAGGAGACCACATCCTGCATGGTCAGATGGTCGAGCAGGTCGCCGGTCGAGCCGACGATGATCTGGAGCGCGCCGTCCGGCAGCAGGCCCGATTCGATCATCATCCGCACCAGCTTCTCGGCGAGATAGGCGGTGGCCGTTGCGGGCTTGGTGATGACCGGAACGCCCGCGAGGAACGTGGGCGCGAATTTCTCGAGCAGGCCCCAGCACGGGAAGTTGAAGGCGTTGATGTGCACCGCCACGCCCTTGAGCGGCGTCAGCACATGCAGGCCCACGAACGTGCCGCCCTTGGAGAGTTGCTCCACGTCGCCGTCGATCAGGTGCTTCTCGTTCGGCAGCTCGCGCTTGCCGCGCGAGGCGTAGGCGAACAGGGTGCCGATGCCGCCCTCGATGTCCACCCAGCCGTCCTTGCGGGTCGCGCCCGTGTGCCAGGAGAGGGCGTACAGCTCTTCCTTGCGCTCCATCAGGTAGGCGGCCAGCTGCTTCAGGATGTCGGCGCGCTCGGTGAAGGTCAGTTTCCGCAGGGCCGGACCGCCCACCTCGCGGGCGTAGCGGGCCATGCCGGCGAAGTTCAGCCCCTCGCTCGAGCAGACGCCCACAAGGGAGCCGTCAACGGCGCTCACCACCTCGGTCAGGCGGCCCTGCGGCTCGACCCAGCGGCCTTCGGCAAAGCTCATCAGCTTCATTGAAGTGTTCTCCTTCTCTCCCGTTTCGGGCGGGATTTCGTGTGGTCTTGCCCCCGGGCTGGAAGTCCCCGGGGCCCAAGCGCCGATTGGATCAGGCCCCCGTGAAGTTCGGCTCGCGCTTTTCAAGGAAGGCGGCCACGCCCTCGCGGTAGTCGGCCGAGCGGCCGCGCGCGCGCTGGAGATCGCGCTCCAGATCCAGCTGCTGGTCGAGCGTGTGGGTGGCCGCCGCGCGAATCGCCTGCTTGATGGCGGCGAGGCCCCCGGTGGGCTGGGTGGCGAAGTGGCGGGCGAGCCCGTCCACCTCGGCCGCCAGCGCCTCCGGCTCCACCGCCTTCCAGATGAGACCCCAGCGCTCCGCCGTCTCGCCGTCGATCGGCGTGCCGAGCAGGGAGAGGCCAAGCGCCCGCGCCGTGCCGACAAGGCGCGGCAGGATCCACGTGCCGCCCGAATCGGGCACGAGCCCCAGCTTGCAGAAGGCCTGCACGAACCTGGCGGGTTTGGCGGCGATGACGATGTCGCAGGCCAGCGCGATGTTGGCGCCCGCCCCCGCCGCCACGCCGTTGACGGCGCAGATCACCGGCAGCTTCAGCCCGGTGATTCGGCGGATGAGCGGGTTGTAATAGCTCTCCAGGCTCTCCCCCAGGTCCACCGCCGGGTCGTCCGGCTTGACCGCGCGGTCGTCCAGATCCTGCCCGGCGCAGAAGGCCCGGCCCGCGCCGGTGATGACCAGCACCCGCGCTCCGTCCGCCTCCACGCGGCTGAGCGCATCGGCCACCTCGCCATGCATGATGACATTGAAGCTGTTGAGCTTCTCCGGCCGGTTCAGGGTCAGCCGGGCGATGCCGTCCCGGCACTCGTACAGGATGGTGGAATAGGTCGTCACATGGCTCTCCTGGCTTGCTGCATCGCCGGGGTCCGCAATGCGGGCGGCGCGCTTCCCCCCTAGACAGGGCTTCGTTCCCGATTAATAGTATGTCCGTTCGGATTATTAACGGCAAGGGGCCTTGCATCTGGAAAATGCCGGGCCCACCTCGGGGAGAAACGCGTGGCAGAGACCGAAGCGGACCGTCTGGCGCAGCGCGTGGCAGCCAGAATGTTCAATGAGGACAAGGCGTCACAGGCCATGGGCATGTCCGTCGAGGCGGCCGGGGACGGCTGGGCGCGGGTGAGCATGATCGTGCGCGCGGACATGCTCAACGGCCACGGCACCTGCCACGGCGGCTTTCTGTTCGTGCTGGCGGATTCGGCCTTCGCCTTCGCCTGCAACTCCCGAAACGAACGCACCGTGGCGCAGCATTGCAGCATCACGTTTCTGAAGCCCGTCCCGGCGGGAGCACGGCTCATCGCCGAAGCGCGGCGGCAGGCCGGGAGCGGCCGGTCCGGTGTCTATGATGTCCTCGTCACCGGCCATGATGGCGAGGCCGTCGCCATTTTCCGCGGCCTGTCGCGCCGCATCCAGGGTGAAATCATCGAGGACGCCGCCGCGTCCTCCGCAGGAGTTCTTGTTCCATGACTGACGCCTTCATCTGCGACGGCATCCGCACGCCCATCGGCCGCTTCGGGGGCGCGCTTTCCGCCGTGCGGGCCGACGATCTGGCCGCCATTCCCCTGAAGGCGCTGGTGGAGCGCAACCCGGGCGTGAACTGGACCGCCGTGGACGACGTGGTGCTCGGCAGCGCCAACCAGGCGGGCGAGGACAACCGGAACGTGGCGCGCATGGCAACGCTGCTGGCGGGCCTGCCGGTGGACGTGCCCGGCACCACCATCAACCGCCTGTGCGGCTCGGGCATGGACGCGGCGCTGTACGCGGCGCGCCTCATTCGCTGCGGCGAGGGCCAGCTCGCCATCGCGGGCGGCGTCGAGAGCATGAGCCGCGCGCCGTTCGTCATGCCGAAGGCGGAGACGGCCTTCTCCCGCAAGGCGGAGATCTACGACACCACCATCGGCTGGCGCTTCGTCAACCCGCTGATCGAGAAACAGTACGGCATCGACTCCATGCCGGAGACCGCCGAGAACGTGGCCGAGCAGTTCGGCATTTCGCGGGAGGATCAGGACCGCTTCGCCGTCCGCTCGCAGGAGAAGGCGGTGGCGGCGCAGGAGAACGGCCGCCTCGCCGCCGAGATCGTGCCCGTCACCATTCCCGGCCGCAAGGGCGCGGTGACCGTCGTCGACAAGGACGAGCACCCCCGCGCCGGCACCACGCTGGAGTCGCTGGCCAGGCTTCCCACCCCCTTCCGCAAGGAGGGCGGCACGGTGACGGCGGGCAACGCCTCCGGCGTCAACGACGGCGCGGCGGCCCTGCTCATCGCCAGCGCGGAGGCGGCCCGCCGGCATGGCCTGACGCCGCGCGCCCGCATCGTCGCCGGCGCCGTGGCGGGCGTCGAGCCGCGCATCATGGGCATGGGGCCGGCCCCCGCCACCCGCAAGGTGCTGGCGCTTGCCGGGCTCGGCCTCGACCAATTGGACGTGATCGAGCTGAACGAGGCCTTCGCCGCGCAGGGGCTCGCCGTGCTGCGCGATCTGGGGATCGCGGACGATGATCCGCGCGTAAATCCCAATGGCGGGGCCATTGCGCTCGGCCACCCGCTCGGCATGTCGGGCGCGCGCCTGCTCCTCACCGCGACGGAGGAGTTGCAGCGCACCGGCGGCCGCTACGCCCTGTGCACCATGTGCATCGGCGTCGGCCAGGGCATCGCCACCATCATCGAGCGGGTGTGAGGCAAGACCGCACCATATTCTTTTCAAGGGGAGCAACGGGTCAGGGGCCCGGCAACACAACAACCAGATCGCTAGGGTAATCGGAAACTATGGCTGACCGCAAAACCGCCGCTGGACTTGATCCGATTGAAACCGCGAGCCGGGACGAGATCTCGGCCCTCCAGCTGGAGCGGTTGAAATGGAGCGTCCGCCACGCCTACGAGAACGTGCCGCACTACCGGCAGGCCTTTGACGCCAGGGGCGTCCACCCGGACGACATCCGGTCGCTGGAGGACATCCGCCTGCTGCCCTTCACCACCAAGGCGGACCTGCGCGCCAACTACCCCTTCGGCCTGTTCGCCGTGCCGAAGGAGAAGCTGGTGCGCATCCACGCCTCCAGCGGCACGACGGGCAAGCCGACTGTCGTCGGCTACACCCAGCGCGACATCGACACCTGGGCCAGTCTCATCGCCCGCTCCATCCACGCGGCGGGCGGGCGGCCGGGCGATACGGTGCACATCGCCTACGGCTATGGCCTGTTCACCGGCGGCCTTGGCGCGCACTACGGCGCGGAGCGGCTCGGCTGCTGCGTCGTCCCCATGTCGGGCGGGGCGACGGAGAAGCAGGTGCAGCTGATCCAGGACTTCCAGCCGCGCATCATCATGGTGACGCCATCCTACATGCTGGCCATCGCCGACGAGTTCCGCCGCCAGGGCCTGGACCCGCGCGACAGCTCCCTCAAGATCGGCATCCACGGCGCCGAGCCCTGGACCGAGCAGATGCGCCGCGAGATCGAGGAGACCTTCGGCATCGACGCGGTCGATATCTACGGCCTCTCCGAGGTGATGGGCCCGGGCGTCGCCATGGAATGCGCCGACTCCAAGGACGGCCCCACCATCTGGGAGGACCATTTCTACCCGGAGATCGTCGATCCCGAAACCGGCGAGCCGGTGCCGGACGGCCAGCTGGGCGAGCTGGTGTTCACCACCCTCACCAAGGAGGCGTTCCCGGTCATCCGCTACCGCACCCGCGACCTCACCCGGCTGCTGCCGGGCACGTCCCGCTCCATGCGCCGGTTCGAGCGCATCAGCGGCCGCTCCGATGACATGATGATCATCCGCGGCGTCAACGTGTTCCCGTCGCAGATCGAGGAGCTGCTGCTTCAGGAGCCCGCGCTCGCGCCCCACTACCGGCTGGAAATCCGCCGCGACGGGCGGCTCGACTCGCTGACCGTGGTGGTCGAGGCCAAGCCCGGCGTGGAGGCGGCGGCCGCCGAGCCCTCCTGCCGCAGCCTTGCCGCGCACATCAAGAAGATCATCGGCATTTCGGCGCGGGTGCAGGTGGTGCCCAGCGGCGCCATCGAGCGCAGCCAGGGCAAGGCGCGCCGGGTGTTCGACTATCGCAACCTCTCCGCCGCCAGCTAGGCGCAGGGAACCACGCGCCGAACGGCTCGCTTAATTAATTGACCGACCGTTCGGCTTTTTATATTCTGTCCGAGAAGCGGAAGAACAGGAGACCGGCCCGTGTACACGACCGAACTCGACAAGACCCCCCGGCAAGCGGATGCGCCCGCCCGGCCCGAGGACGCCGAGCGTCTGGCCGCGTTCGAGGAGCGGGTGGCGGCCGATGAGTTCATCGAGCCGAAGGACTGGATGCCGGAGGGCTATCGCAAGACGCTGATCCGTCAGATGTCCCAGCACGCCCATTCGGAGATCGTGGGCATGTTGCCGGAGGGCAACTGGATCACCCGCGCGCCCTCCCTGCGGCGCAAGCTGATCCTGCTCGCCAAGGTGCAGGACGAGGCGGGCCACGGCCTTTACCTCTACAGCGCCACCGAAACGCTGGGCGTCTCGCGCGACGAGCTGGTGCAGAACCTGCTGTCGGGCAAGGCCAAGTATTCCACCATCTTCAACTACCCGACGCTCACCTGGGCCGACATCGGCGCCATCGGCTGGCTGGTGGACGGCGCGGCGATCATGAACCAGATCCCGCTCCAGCGCTGCTCCTACGGCCCCTACGCCCGGGCGATGGTGCGCATCTGCAAGGAGGAGAGCTTCCACCAGCGCCAGGGCTACGAGATCATGTGCACGCTGATGCAGGGCACCGAGGCCCAGCGGCGCATGGCGCAGGACGCGCTGAACCGGTGGTGGTGGCCGTCGCTGATGATGTTCGGCCCGCCGGACGACAATTCGCCCAACTCGGCCCAGTCCATGCGCTGGCGCATCAAGCGCAACTCCAACGACGAGCTGCGCCAGAAGTTCGTGGACATCACCGTGCCGCAGGCGGAGGCCATCGGCCTCACCGTTCCCGACCCGGACCTGAAGTGGAACGAGGAAAAGCAGGGCTACGACTTCGGCCCCATCGACTGGGAGGAATTCTACGCCGTGGTGCGGGGCGAAGGCCCGGTCGCCCGCGAGCGCCTGGCCGCCCGCCGCAAGGCCTGGGAGGACGGCGCCTGGGTGCGCGAGGCCGCTGTCGCCCACGCCGGGAAGGTCGCCGCCCGCCGCAAGGCGCAGGCCGCTTGAGAGTTTGAGGAACAGGAACAATGAACAAAGAATGGCCGCTGTGGGAAGTGTTCATCCGCTCGAAGAACGGTCTGGCGCATCGCCATGCCGGTTCGGTCCATGCGGCGGACGCCCAGATGGCGCTTGAGAACGCCCGCGACCTCTACACCCGCCGTCAGGAGGGCGTGAGCCTGTGGGTGGTGCCGTCGGCGCAGATCGTGGCGTCGGACCCGGCCGAGGCCGAGGCGCTGTTCGAGCCGGCGAAGGACAAGATCTACCGGCACCCGACCTTCTACGACATCCCGTCCAACGTGAAATACATCTGACGGACGGGCGAGGACGCATTGATGACGACTGTCCGCAAAGACGATCTGTTCGAATACGCGCTGCGCCTGGGCGACAGCGCGCTGGTGCTGGGCCACCGCCTCTCCGAGTGGTGCGGCCACGCGCCCGAGATGGAACTGGACATGGCGATGAGCAACCTGGGGCTGGACCTGATCGGCCAGGCCCGGCTGTTCCTCACCTACGCCGGGGAGATCGAGGGCCAGATCACGGGGAAGCCGGGCCGCGACGAGGACCAGCTCGCCTACCTGCGCGACGCGCTCGACTACCGCAATTTCCTGCTGGTCGAGCAGCCGAACGGGGACTGGGCGGCAACCATCGCCCGCCAGCTCTATTTCTCCACCTTCCAGCAGCTCTGCTTCGAGAAGCTGGCGGCCTCGGCCGACGAGCAGCTGGCCGCCATCGCCCGCAAGGCGCTGCCGGAGATCGCCTACCATGTGCGCTTCGCCACCGAGTGGACCGTGCGCCTGGGGGACGGCACCGAGGAGAGCAAGCGCCGCATGCAGGAGGGGCTGAACAACCTGTTCCGCTTCACCGACGAGCTGTTCGCCAGCGACGAGGTGGAAGACCGCCTCGCCGCCGCGGGCATCGCGCCCGACGCCGCCGCGCTGCGCCCCCTCTGGCAGGCGCGCATCGAGCAGGTGCTGCGGGAGGCGACGCTGGATGTGCCGCCGCCGCACCGGCCCATCACCGGCGCGCGCAAGGGCCATCACACCGAGCACCTGGGCTACCTGCTCGCCGAGATGCAGTTCCTGCAACGCGCCTATCCGGGAGCCCGTTGGTAATGACCGCGTCCCCCACCCCGCAGGCCCGCCCGGAGGCCGCCGCCAGCGCGCCGCGAACCGCCGCTGAACAGGCGGTGTGGGCGGTGCTGGCCGGGGTGAACGATCCCGAGATCCCGGCGGTGACGGTCGTTGATCTCGGCATCGTGCGGCGGGTCGAGGTTGGCGCCGGGGATGCACCGGTGCGGGTGGTGATCACGCCCACCTACACCGGCTGCCCGGCGACCGACATCATCACCTTTCTCATCCGCACCGCGCTGGAGACAGCCGGGTTCGCGGGCGCCGAGATCGTGCAGGAAATCGACCCGCCCTGGACCACCGACTGGATCAGCAAGGACGGCCGCCGCAAGCTGCGGGAGTACGGCATCGCCCCGCCGCCGGGCTCCACCTCGAAGCGCGCGCTGCTGGGGGAGTCGGCGGAGATCGAATGCCCCCGCTGCGGCAGCCGCGAGACCGAGCGGATCAGCCAGTTCAGCTCCACGCCCTGCAAGGCGCTGCATCGCTGCCGGTCGTGCCTGGAGCCGTTTGAAGCCTTCAAGTGCCACTAGGCGCTCGACAAGAATGATTCGGAGTTAACCGCCATGCGTCAGTTCCATCCCCTGCGCGTTGCCGAAGTGAAGCGCGAAACGCCCGAGGCCGTCTCCATCCGGTTCGACGTGCCGCAGGAGCTGGCGTCCGTGTTCCGCTATGCGCCGGGCCAGCACCTCACGCTCAAGACCGAGATCGGCGGCCAGGAAGTGCGCCGCTCCTACTCCATCTGCTCGGGCGCGCACGAGGGCCTGCTCCGCATCGCCGTGAAGAAGATCCCGGCGGGCGTTTTCTCCGGCCACGCCAACGAGGCCCTGAAGCCGGGCGACGTGATCGAGGTCTACCCGCCCACCGGCCGCTTCTCCGTCGAGATCGACCCGGAGGCGGCGCGCGCCTATGTGGCGTTCGTGGCGGGCAGCGGCATCACGCCGGTGCTCTCCATCGTCAAGACCGTGCTGGCGCATGAGCCGAAGAGCCGGTTCGTGCTGGTCTACGGCAACCGCACGCCCGCCAGCATCATGTTCATGGAGGAGCTGGCCCAGCTCAAGGACCGCTACATGGGCCGGCTCGAAATCCTGCACGTGCTGAGCCAGGGCCAGTCGGACATTCCCCTGTTCAACGGCCGCATCGACGCGGAGAAGGTGCAGGCCATCCTGCGCCACGTCATCGCGCCCGAGGCGATCGACTACGCCTTCATCTGCGGCCCCAACGCCATGATCGACACGGTGGAGGAAACCCTCACCGCCGCGGGCGTGGACCGGAAGCGCATCCTCACCGAGCGCTTCCTCGCGCCGGACGCCGCCTGCGGCACGCCGGTCGTCCGCCCGGCCGCGCCGGCGGGCGCGCAGGTCACGGTCATCGTTGACGATCAGGCCGTCACCTTCCCCGACAACGGCGCCGTCTCCATTCTGGACGGCGCGCTGGCGGCGGGCGCGCCGGTGCCCTTCGCCTGCAAGGGCGGCGTCTGCTGCACCTGCCGCGCCAAGGTGCTGGAGGGCGAGGTGGAAATGGCGGTCAATTACAATCTGGAGGAGGACGAAGTGGCGGCGGGTTATGTCCTCACCTGCCAGTCCTTCCCCAAGACGGAGCGGGTTGTCCTCAGCTTCGACGCCTGAGGCACCCCGCTTTCCCGAGCCTGAATCGCGGCAGCCGGCGTTGCCTTCTCTCCCCCGGCTGCCGCTCAGGCGAGGCCGGGAGACGCGGCAGCGGATCCTGTGACGTCTGGCGCATTGCCAACCGGCAGGCGGTGAGTCCATAAGCGCATGGATTTGCCGTAACAATCGCACAGGAACAGAGTACGCCCATGGCCCGCACCCAAGCGCCCGATTACGATGACCGCCGCCAGGCCATTGCCGATCGCGCTGCCGAGCTGTTTGCGCGCATGGGCTTCCACCGCGCCTCCATCTCCGATCTGGCGGAGGCGTGCGGCACCTCCAAGTCGGCGCTCTACCACTACTATGCCTCCAAAGAGGCCATCCTGTACGACATCCTGCACCACCACACCCGGCTGCTGCTGGAGACCGCGCAGGAAATCGCCGCCAGCGGGGGCGACGCCACCAGCCGCCTGCGCCGCCTCGCCGAAAGCTTCATGGTGATCTACGTCAGCTCCACCGCCAAGCATGTGGTGCTGCTGAACGAGAGCGCCTCCCTGCCGGAGGAGCAGCGCCGCGAGGTGGTGGCGCTTCAGAACAAGGTGGTGGACATCTTCCTCGGGCTGCTGGTGGAAATCCGGCCCGAGCTCGCCAACCGGCCCGAGCTGCGCAAGCCCGTCGCCATGATGTTCATGGGCGCGCTCAACTGGACCTACACCTGGTTCCGCTCTGACGGCCCGGTCACGCCGAGCCAGTTCGCCGACATGGTGGTGGACCTGTTCGCTGCCGGCCTGCCCGCCCTGCCCCTGCCCGGGGGCGAAGCGGGCGCGGATGCGGGAGCCGGTGCAAACGCACCGCGCGCCGCCGCCGCTGCCACCGTCAAGGCCTGAGGGGCACCCCGCCATGGCCGCGCCGCAGGACCGCACCGCCCTTCTCGCCGCCCTCATCCGCTGCGACACGCCGCTGGCCCCCATCCGCGACGCGCTGGCGGCCCTGCCGCTGGAGGCAACGCCCGCCGCCACCCTGACGCGGGCGGACATCGCCGCCGTGCTCGATCGCTACGAGCAGGGCGCGCTCACGGCCGGGGAGGTGGCGCTGTGGGCGTCCCTCGTCGAGTGCCGGGAGGACATCCAGTTCGAGCCCCGGCACGAGCCGGTCATCGCCGACGCCCTCTACGACCTCGCCAATCAGGAGGCGCTGCCCCTGCCCGACATCCTGGAGGATGTGCGTTTCCTCCTCGGGGTGTAAGAGGCTGGGGTGTAAGAGGCTGGGGTGTGAGAGGGGTTTTTATTTTCTGATTTTTGCATTTTTGCGAGGGGCTTGCCCCTCGCGCTCCCGCTCGTTCATCGGGCCGCGCCCTATGGCGGCGGACGCAGCCCCCATCATCAAGCCAGCGCCATCAAGTCAGCGCCATCAAGTCAGCGCCATCAATCGACGAAGTCGCCGATGTCCTCGCCGAACACCCGGAAGGAAACGAAGGTGTGGGTTTCCTTGATGCCGGGGATGCGGTGCAGCTTGGAGAGCACCAGATCGGACATGGCCTGGAGATTGGGCAGCAGGAACTTCACCAGCAGGTCATATTCGCCGGTGATGGAATAGACCTCCTGCGCCTCATCGATCTCGCCCGCGATCCGCTCGCCCACGTCGCTGGCACGCCCCACCTCGCATTTCACGAGCACGAACAGACGGCTGTAGGCGGGCAGGTTTTCCATGTTTCCTCCTGAGAGTTCATCATCCGGGCAATACCTGCCCCACCTCTAGCACGCCCGCCCCCGAAGCGCGACGCCCCGCCCCTGTTTTTCAGGACGCGAGGAGCGCGCACCGGAACCATGGCCGAAAAACAGGAGGGGTGCAGGGGTCATGGACCCCTGCCAAACAAAACCGCGAAGCGGGAAGAAGCCCTGACATTTCCCTGGAGGCGCCGGGCCGAATCCCCTAGTCCGGCATCGAGACTGGAACGTCTTCGGAATGAAAGGCGGGCCATGGTGCGGAACAGACCATGGTGCCGGATGAGGGACAGCGTCATGAAAACCATTGCCACCACCTTGCACATTGCGGCGGCGCCGGAGCGCGTGTGGGCCGTGCTGACCGACTTCGCGCGGTACCCGGACTGGAATCCGTTCATCCGGTCGATCGACGGGCCGCTGGAGGCGGGCGGCAGGCTGGCGGTGGAGATCTGCCCGCCCGGCCAGAAGGGCATGCGCTTCCGGCCCAGGGTGCTGGCGGTTGAGCCCGCGCGCGCGTTGCGCTGGAAGGGCTCCGTCCTCATCCCCGGCATCTTCGACGGCGAGCATGTGTTCCGGCTCGAGCCCCGGGAGGGCGGCACCCTTTTGCATCACGGCGAAACCTTCAGCGGCGTGCTCCCGGCCCTGATGCCGGCCCGGTCCTTCGCGCCGGTCGAGGCAGGCTTTCGCAGCATGAACGAGGCGCTCGCCCGCCGGGTGTGCGCCTGAGGTTATCCCCCCGCGCGCTCCCGTTCGTCTGGCACGCACCGGCACCACGGCCCTGAAAACACGAGGGGGTGCAGGGGTCACAGACCCCTGCAAGCAGAAAACCGCGAAGCGGGAACGGCCTCAGCCGGCGAGCAGATCCCGGTATATCTCCCGCAGTTTTGCCTTCATCACCTTGCCCATGGTGTTGCGGGGCAGGTCGTCCACCAGCACATAGGCCTTGGGCTGCTTGAAGCGGGCGAGCGTGCCGGAGAGGGCGGCGGCGAGTGTGTCCTGCGTCACCGCGCCGGGAGCCTCCGGCACCACCACGGCGACGACGCCCTCGCCGAAGTCCGGGTGGGGCACGCCGATCACGGCGCTTTCCGCCACGCCCGGCACGGCGTTCAGCGCCTGCTCGATTTCCGCCGGATAGACATTGAACCCGCCGGAGATGATAAGGTCCTTTGCCCGGCCCACCAGGGTGATGCGCCCGGTCTCGTCCCGAGCTGCCACGTCGCCGGTGATGAAGAAGCCGTCGAAGGTGAAGCTCTCGGCGGTTGCCTCCGGCTTCTTCCAGTAGCCCTTCAGCACGTTGGGGCCGCGAATTTGCAGCACGCCCGGCTGGCCTGCCGGGGCCGGGGCGCTGTCCTCGCCCGCCACCCGCGCCTCGACGCCCGGCAGCGGAAAGCCCACGGTGCCGGGGATGCGCCCTTCCGTCTCGTAGGGGTTGGAGGTGATCATGACCGCCTCGGTCATGCCGTAGCGCTCCAGGATGCGGTGGCCGGTGCGCGCCTCGAACGCCTCGAAGGTCTGCGGCAGAAGGGGCGCCGAGCCGCTGATGAACAGCCGGATGGTCCGGCAGGCTTCCCGGGTGAGGCGCGGGTTGGCCAGCAGGCGGGTGTAGAAGGTCGGCACGCCCATGAACACCGTGGCGTCCGGCAGGCGGTCGATCACCGCGTCGGCGTTGAACGCCTCCATCAGGAGGGTGGTGTTGCCGTTCCACAGCGCCAGATGCAGCGCGACGAACAGGCCGTGGGCATGGAACAGCGGCAGGGCGTGCAGGACCACGTCGTCGGCGCTGAAGCGCCAGCAGGCGTGCAGCGCCTCCACGTTGCTGGAGAGGTTGCGGTGGGTAAGCATGACCCCCTTCGGCCGCCCGGTGGTGCCGGAGGTGTAGAGGATGGCCGCTACGTCGTCCGGCTCCGTGCGGGCGATGGCCGGGTTGGGCACCGCCTCGGTGACGAGCGCACCGAGGGTGCTGTGGCAGCTGCTGTCGCCCAGCGTCTCGACCGGCACCGCCCCCGCGGCCGCCGCGGCGGCCGCCCGCGCGAGGATGTCGCGGTTGCCGTCGCTGCCGACGATGAGCCGGGGCCCGGCATCCTGAATGAAATAGGCCAGCTCGGCCTCGGTGTAGCCGGTGTTGAGCGGCACGATGATCGCGCCCAGCGCCAGACAGGCGAGGTAGAGGAACACAAACTCGGGCGTGCGCTCCACCTGCACCACCACCCGGTCGCCCCGGCCGACGCCAAGGCTGTCCAGCACGGTGCGGTAGCGGCCCACCCGCTCGGCCAGATCGCCGAAGTTCAGCAGGGCCTCGCCGCGCCACACGAGGCAGGGCTTGGCCTCCAGCCCTGCCTGACGCGCCAGGAACATCCCGTAAAGATTGGCACTCATGCCCTGTCCTTCACCTTCCCCTCGGCGTTGCCCCCGCCCCCGTCGGCACGGGCGCTCCCGCTCATGCCCGCGGGGAGTCACCAAACGCAACTACAGGTCAAGCAGCAAACAGAAAATCAGGCGCAGGCGCAAGTTGTCAGCCGGGCTGTTCAGCCGAAAAAACCGTGAATGAACCAGTCGGGCATGGCGGGGGCCTCGTGCGCCGCGCCGCCGTAGAGGCCGTGGCGGAACAGCCAGAACCGCCGCCCTTGCGCATCCTCCACCACGTAATAGTCGCGGGTGCGCTCGCCCTCCTGCGCCTGCCACCATTCGGGGGCAATGCGCTCCGGGCCGATGGCGCGCACCACCCGGTATTCCAGCCGCCGCCACACGAAGCGGGCGGGCGGGCCTTCCGGCACCTCGGCGACCACGCTCACCGCCTCCGGCCGGTCGAGCAGCAGCAGCGGGCGCGGCCGGTCGAGATCGAGCGCGGCCCTGTGCGCCGGGCGTTCGCGGGGCCCGCGCGCGCGGGGGCACGGGGCCTCCGCCCGCTCCGGCACGTGGCTTTCCCGCGCCGCCAGCCGGTAGACCGCGCGCTCCCCCAGCCGGTTGGCGAGCCGGTCGCCCAGCCGGGCCAGATCCAGCGCGCCGCGGTCGCCCGCGAAGCTGTCCTGCACGGCGGAGAGCGGCGCGGCCTCCACCGCCGCCAGGCGCAGGCTCTCGATGCCGAAGCCCGGGTCCAGCGCCTCCAGCCGGGGGGCGAGCAGGCGGCCGATATGCGCCGCATCCCGGGTCGGCTCGCCCATGCCGGCCACGATGTCCTGCCGCGCGCCGTCCGTGCGGAACGCGGTCAGCTGGAGGCGGCGCACCCCCAGCCCCTGCCCCGCCAGCAGCGCCGTCAGCTCCGCCAGAAGGCGCGGCAGCCAGGCTTCCACCAGCGCGCGGTCGATGAGCGGCGCGCCGAAGCTACGCGTCACCTGCAACAGGGCGGGCGGGTCGAGCGGCATCACCGGCTCGCCCCGGTCGCCCAGCGCCTGATCCAGCCGCGTCACCACCGCCTCGGCCTGCTGCCTCGCCCGGAAACGCCGCGCCAGCGCCGCCCGCGGCAGCGGCAGCAGCTGGCCGATGCGCTTCAGCCCCAGCAGCCGCAGCGTTGCCACCGTCTCACTGTCCAGCCGCAGCGCGGCCACCGGCAGGTCGGCGAGCGCCAGCCGCGCCGCCCCTTCCGGCACCACCGTCTGGTCGTCCGCGCCGAAGCGGGCGAGCGCCCACGCGCAGCCCACCGTGTCCGCCAGCGCCAGCCGGGCGGTGAACCCCAGGGCGTGCAGCCGCCGCGCCAGATCGGCGAGCAGGCCGTGCTCCCCGCCGCGCAGGTGGGCGCAGCCCGTCACGTCCAGCAACAGGCCGTCGCGCCCGTCCACGCCGACGATGGGCGTGTACTGCCCGGCCCAGCGGGCCAGCGCGGCGAGCGCGGCGGCATCCGCCTCCCGGTCGATGGGCGCGGCGGCCAGCGACGGACACCAGGCGCGCGCATCGGTCAGCATCTGCCCGACGCGCAGCCCCGCCGCCCGCGCGCCCTCGTTCAGCGCTGCAAGGGAAAGGCCGTGCGGCCCCACCTCCACCAGTGCGAATTCACGCGGCTCGGCGTCCGGTCCGGCGCTGCCCGGCTGCAGCCGGGACCGCCGCCTCAGCGCCTGTCGCCGCCGCTCCAGCGGCCAGTGCGGCAGCCAGAGCGAAACCACCCGTCTCGTCATCCCAAACCACCCTGAAGCGCGTCGGCGGCGCGTCCCGCGCCCGCACCAGTTCCAGATCCCACACCGGACGCCCCGGCGCGCGAGGCGCGTGCGGGTCCGCCAGACCGGGAGCGGAGGCCACGCGCCAACGGGTCTGCGCCGCGCTGCTGCCGCCGAGCCGCCCCTCCATCGCCAGCCACAGGCACGGCAGGCCCGCCTCGCCCGCCGCCAGGCTGAGCCGGCGGGAGGCGGCGAACGGCAGCGGCGCGCCCACGCCCACCACCGCCTTCAGCGCCCGGCCCGCCTTCAGCCCCTCCTCGGCGGCCCAGGCCACGTCCGCCGGGCGGCGCACGGTGACAAACAGCAGGTCGCCGGGGTCGAGCCCGGCCTGGAGCAACCCCGGCCCGTAGGGGCGGCCGTGCTCGGCCACCACCGTGCCGGAGAGAATCCACAGCACGCCCCGCGCCCGGGCCCGGGTCAGGCCGGCGGCGTCCGCCCCGTCCGGCAGGCGTTGCAGCAGCCCCGCCACCACGCCCGCCAGCGCCGCGCCATGGCCGGGGCCGCCCTGCCCCCCGCTGCTCCCCCCGCTGCCGAGACCCCATTCGTGCAGGCCGTCCCGCGCCAGCCCACCGCCCAGATGGTCGTCCAGCGCGGGGATGCCGAAGGTCCAGCCACGGGCCGGGCCCGACTCGCCATCCCGCGCCTCCAGCGCGGCACCGCGCCCTTCCAGCTGCGACACCGCCGCGCGCAGCTGCGCCAGAATCTCCCGCTTTTCCGCTGTTGCCGTCCGTGCCGTCATCATCCACCCTGTTCGATACGCCCAGCAGAACTGCCCATGGAAACGCAAATGTTTCCGTTTTGTTCTCACCGGGAACGGTATGAGTCAAGTCGTCCATATTACGGATGCGACGTGCTGCGTTCGGATGCGGAGCGAACAGGGCAGTGCCTGCCCCCAGAGAGAATATATTCGCCCCCGGATGATACGGGGACGTACGATTAATATAGCCACTTCAGATACTTGGGCGTTAGGGTGCCCGTGCCTGCTCAAAGGCAGGAGTACGCCACAGCGTACTCTCCCCTGGCAGCGTTCCGGTTTCATCGAGCCGGGACGCGCAGACCAGCCCGTGGGCATCCCTGCCGCCGCCCACGGCTTCAACACCGCGCCGGGCTACGGTGGGTCACACCCGGCACCCCCTTCCAGAAGGACCGCCCTGCCGGGTTTTTCCAGCCGGGTTTCTCCTGCCGGGTCTCTCCAGCCGGATTTTCACATATGCGGTACGGCTGCGTCTCGGAGGCGCCGCCAAAGATGCGGTCGCAAAGATGCGGTCGCTCGCCCCACAAATAAATTGGGTCAATGTAATTAATAATATTAAGTAATATTCAGATCTACGACCCTGACGCTCTCGATTCCCCGCGCCCTTCTTGCGTACAAAAAACGACGCCGGACTGGATGAGCCAGCCCGGCGACAGCAGAGTTAATTCTGCGAATGCAGAAGGATACGGTTATGAGCCACCTTGTCCTTCTGGCCTTGAGGCTACTCCGGGTCACAATCTTGATCAAGATTCGGATTGGCAGATAAGACCAGCCCGGCCATGAATGCCCGCCAGAAGGCACACCGGGGGTCTTGAAGCCAGCCTTGCCTCATCAACATTCAGGTGGCTCTGGGCGGCGGGGCGAGAGCTTCTGCCACAGGCTCTCCCCGCCCCCGCATTTTGCCGGGCCTTGTTCTCCGGACATTTTTGGTCGAACCCCGCTTCGGCCAGATTGACGCCATGCCGGCACTTGCCCTATCTAATGCGCGGAGCGCGGGTATGATGTAATGGTAGCCTGCCAGCTTCCCAAGCTGGACGCGCGGGTTCGATTCCCGCTACCCGCTCCATCTGCTCCCCTTTTCCGCGCGCCGTCTCCGCAGCGCGGTTTTCCCCAAAACCTTCGTCAAAGCACCTTCGTCATATAGGCCGCGTCCGCGCCGTAGCTGGCCAGTTTCTGCTGCCAGTGCGGGCTGTCCACCGGCGCGAAGCCCCGGGCGCGCCAGAAGCCGCCCGAGTTGTTCACCGCCACCAGCGCCATGGTCGCCAGACCGGCCGCGCGGGCGCGCGCTTCCAGCAGCCGCACCGCCGCCGCCCCGGCCTGCATCCCGCGCGCGGCGGGCAGCAGGGCGAGGTCGTGAATGTAATAGACCCGCGCCGCCCCCTCCGGCGGCAGGCGGCCCAGCAGGGTGTTGAGCGGCGGCACCGAGTCCGCCGCCCACGGGTGGGTGAGGGTGTAGCCGATCACCGCACCGTCCCGCCCCTGGCGCAGCACGAAGCAGCCTTCGGGGCAGAGGGCGAATCGCTCGGCGAGCACCGCCCGGTCCTCCGGGAAGGCGGGGTGCACCACATCGGCCACGGCGGCGATGGCGTCGACGTCCGCCGCCGTCATCTGCTCCCAGCGGGCCGGGAGCGGCGTCATCTCAATTCTCCGCCAGCGGCTTCAGCGGAATGAGCGCGACCAGGCTGATGACGCCCGCCGCCGCGAGGTACAGGCCGACCGGCATCAGCCCGCCCTTGGCGGCCAGCACCTGCGCGATCATCGGGGTGAGCGAGCCACCGATGATGCCGCCGATGTTGAAGGTCATGGACGCGCCGGTGTAGCGCACGCGGGCCGGGAACAGGCTGGGCAGGAACGCACCCAGCGGGCCGTAGACCAGCCCCATCACGAACAGCGCGAGGCTGAGGTAGAGGAAGATGGCGAACAGCGAGCCGCTGCCGAGCATGGGCGCCATCAGCAGCCCGGCAGGGACGGTGAGGATGCAGGCGGTCATCAGCACCAGCCGGGGGTTGGCGAAGTCCGACCACACGCCCGCCAGCACGATGCCCACCGCCATGAACAGGATCGCCCCCAGCATCACCTGGAGGAAGGCCTCGCGCCCGTAGCCGAGCGTCGTGGTACCGTAGCCGAGGATGAACGCGGTCGAGAGGTAGAACAGGGCGAAGCAGGAGACCACCGCGAAGGTGCCGCCGATCAGCGCGCGCGGGTGCTGGCGCACCACGGCCGCCAGCGGCACGCGCTCGGGCGGGGCTTCCTGCAGCGCGCGGGCGAAGGCGGGGGTTTCGGCGAGGCGCGTCCGCACCCACAGCCCGAGGAAGACCAGCACGGCGCTGAGGACGAACGGGATCCGCCAGCCCCACCGCACGAAGTCGTCCTGGCTCAGCGCCAGCCCGAGGAGGAGGAACAGGCCGTTGGCGGCGATGAAGCCCACCGGCGCGCCGAGCTGGGGGAACATGCCGAAGCGGCCCTTCCAGCCCCTGGGGGCGTTTTCCACCGCCAGCAGCGCCGCGCCGCCCCATTCGCCGCCGAGGCCGAAGCCCTGGCCGAAGCGCATCAGGCAGAGGAGCACGGGGGCGAGCCACCCGGCGGTCTCGTAGGTGGGGAGAAACCCGATGGCGACGGTGGAGCCGCCCATGATGAGCAGCGAGGCCACCAGAGTCGACTTGCGGCCGATCTTGTCGCCGAAGTGGCCGAAGGCGACGGCGCCGATCGGCCGGGCGATGAAGGCGACGCCGAGGCTGGCGTAGGCGGCCAGCAGTTGCAGCGACGGGTTGTGGGAGGGGAAGAACAGCGGCCCGAACACCAGCGCGGCGGCGGTGGCGTAGATGTAGAAATCGTAGAACTCGACCGCCGTGCCGGTGAGGCTTGCGCCCAGCACCCGCCCGGTCGGATTGACCGGTGCCTCCCCGGCGGCCCCGGCCGCCCGGTTTTCCGTTGCAACGTCCTCGCTTACGCCTGCTGACGACATCCCTGTTTCCCCACGTTGAGAAGCCCGAGAGCCTTGACCCCTCCCATGGCCGGGGTCAAGAGCATCCGCACACAATCCTGTCCTCCTCCCACCCGTTTCCGGTACAAAGCGGCCAGACCACCCCCGCCTTCCCGCAATTCCGTTTCAAGGGGAACGCAGAAGGGGGGGAACGCAAAGGGGAAGGGAAAGAGGCCGCCCCGGCATTCAGCCCTGCGACCAGGCGCGAACGGTCTACGACCACGGCAAGGCTGACGCCCGCATCCGGGCGTGCCACACTCTTTATCTGGAATAATGAACGACTTTTGATCGCTCCCGGTCCTCGTTTGCGCCCCACTCAAATCGTAGCTACAATAAAATGGTCAAGGTTGTTTTGACCCGGCCAAAGACGCCGCGAATGTGGTCAAGCACGGCATTTCCCTTGCCCGGGCCGCCGACATGGACGTGCTGGCAATTGTGGAGGATGATCGGCGGGTCTACGGCGAAACCCGGCTGCGCGCCTTTGGTCTTGTGGACGGCAGGGCGCACGGCCTTGTGTTCACCGAACGGAATGGCCTCATTCGGGCCATCAGCCTGCGCCGGGCGCATGCGAAGGAGTTGAGGCGCTATGTCGAGCAAGCCACCGATCGACAGTGACAATCCCGAATGGACGCGCGCCGATTTCGAGCGGGCGGTCAAGACCGGCGGCGCGCCGCTGGGTGAGGCCGTGAAGATGTTCCGCCGGGCGCGGGGCCCGCAGAAAGCGCCGACCAAGGTGCAGGTGACGCTGCGGCTCGACCGGGACATTGTGGAGACGTTTCGCGCCACCGGCCGCGGCTGGCAAAGTCGCCTCAACCAGACGCTCCGCAAGGCGATGGGCTGACCGCCCTGCCCTCAGGCCCTGGTGCAGCCGCCGCCGCTGGCCAGGTCTTCCAGAATGGGGCAGTCGGGCCGGTCGTCGCCGTGGCAGTGGGAGGCGAGATGCAGCAGCGTCCGGCGCATGGCCTCCAGCGCCTCGGCCTTGCGGCGCAGCTCCTCCGCCCGCGCCAGCGCCAGCGCCTTCACGTCCGCGCTCGCCCGGCCCTTGTCCTGCCACAACGCCAGCAGCTGGCCGATCTCCTCGATGGAAAAGCCCAGATCCCGCGCCCGCCGGATAAAGGCAAGGCGGTGCACGTCCTGTGCGCTATAGTCCCGATAGCCGGACTCCCGCCGCGCCGCCCGGGGGATGAGACCGATCTCCTCATAGTGGCGGATCATCCGCTGCGACACGCCCGAGGCCTTCGATGCCTGCCCGATGTTCATGGCTTCCCGTCCTTGCTTTGCCCCCGTCCTTCCTCGCAGAGCCGCGCCCGACACCCCGCGCACGGCCCGAAAAACGACAAGGGGGTCGCAGGGGAATCACGATCCCCCTGCAAACCTCTCAATTCTCCCGCCCCGTCACGGGCTTCCACCGGCTCAGCGTCAGGGCGTTCATCATCACGCTGACGCTGGAGGCGGCCATGGCCGCGCCCGCAACCACCGGGCTGAGGAGCCCGGCGGCCGCCAGCGGCAGGCCGACGACGTTGTAGACAAAGGCCCAGAACAGCCCCTGCCGGATCTTGGCGTAGGTGCGCCGGGAGAGGGCGATGGCGTCGGCCACCAGCCGGGGGTCGCCGCGCATCAGGGTGATGCCCGCGGCTTCCATGGCGACGTCCGTGCCCGATCCCATGGCGATGCCCACATCCGCCGCCGCCAGCGCGGGGGCGTCGTTGAGGCCGTCGCCCACCATGGCAACGGTGCGCCCTTCGCCGCGCAGGCGGGCAACCACCTCGGCCTTGCCGTCGGGCAGCACGCCCGCGATCACCGCGTCCAGCCCCAGCTGGCGGGCGACGGCCTCGCCCGCGGCCCGGGAGTCGCCGGTCAGCAGCACGGTGCGGATGCCCGCCGCGCGCAGCGCCTCGACCGCCGCGACCGCGCCCGGCTTCAGGGTATCGCCGAAGGCGAAGAGCGCGAGGAGCCGGGGCGTCTCGCCCGCCTCCGCCAGCCAGGAGACCGTGCGCCCGTCGCCCGCCAGCCGTTCCGCTTCCGCCTGAAGGGGGGAGATTTCGACGCCGGCCTCCGCCATCAGCCGCGCGCTGCCGAGGAGGAGCCGCTGCCCGCCGACCGTGCCCGCGACGCCCCGGCCCGGGAGGGCGCGCACGTCGGTGGCGGGCGGCGGGGCGAGCCCCCGTTCGGCGGCGGCGCCTGTGACCGCGCGGGCGAGCGGATGCTCGCTGCCGCGCTGCACGCTGGCGGCAAGGCGCAGCACCTCGGCTTCCTCCGCCCCCTCGGCCGGGCGCAGCACCACCAGCGCCGGCTTGCCTTCGGTCAGCGTGCCGGTCTTGTCGAACAGCACCGTGTCCACCCGGTGGGCGACTTCGAGGCTTTCCACGTCGCGAATGAGCACCCCGGCCCGCGCTGCCCGGCCGGTGCCCACCATCACGGCGGCGGGTGTGGCGAGGCCCAGCGCGCAGGGGCAGGCGATTACCAGCACGGCGACCGCGTTGAGCAGCGCCGTCTCCGCGTCCGCGCCCGCCAGCAGCCAGCCGGTGAAGGTGACGAGCGCGAGGCCCAGCACCACCGGCACGAAGACCGCGCTCACCCGGTCGACGAGCCGCTGCACCGGCGCCTTGCGCCCCTGTGCCGCCTCCACCAGCCGGACGATGCGGGCGAGCAGGGTCTCCGCCCCCACCGCCGTCACGCCGACGACCACCCGGCCCGCGCCGTTGATGGCCCCGCCCGCCACCCGGCTGCCCATGGTCTTGTCCACCGGCAGGCTCTCGCCGGTGAGCAGGCTTTCGTCAGCCGTGGTCGCGCCTTCGAGAAGGACGCCATCGACGGGGAAGCGCTCGCCCGGGCGCACCTCCACCCGGTCGCCCACGCGGATGCGGGAGACCGGCACATCCTGCGCCTCGCCGTCCGGGCCGAGGCGGCGCGCCGTCTCCGGGCGCAGGGCGGCGAGCGCGCGAATGGCCGCGCCTGCCTGCCGCCTGGCCCGGCCTTCCAGCCATTTGCCGAGCAGCACCAGCGCCACCACCACCGCCGACGCCTCGAAGTAGAGGGAACCGTGCCCGCCGTGGCGCAGCAGCTCATAGACGCTGAGCCCCCACGCCGCCGAGGTGCCGATGGCGACCAGCAGATCCATGTTGCCCGTGCCTGCCCGCACGGCGGCCCAGCCCGCCCGGTAGAAGCGCGCGCCGAGCCAGAACTGCACCAGGCTGGCGAGCAGCAGCTGCACCCAGCCGTTCAGCATCCCGTCGAAGCCGAGCGGCTGCACCAGCATGGGCCCGACGAGGGGCGCGGCGAGCAGCAGGGCGAGCGCCGCGTGCCACCCCTCCCGCCGCGCGGCGGCCGCCCGGGCGGCCTCGCGCCCCGCCTCGGCCTCGGCCGCTTCCTCAAGCGCGGGCGGAACGGTTGCCCGGTACCCGGCCTCGGCAACCGCCGCCACCAGCGCTTCGGCGGTTACGTCCGGCCCCGCCAGCACCCGCGCCGTCTCCGCCGCCAGGTTGACGCTGACCTCCCGCACGCCGGGCACGCGGGCCAGCGCCTTCTCCACCCGCGCGACGCACGAGGCGCAGGTCATGCCCGCCACGTCCAGATGGAACGCGCGCTCATCCGCCCCGGCGTCGCGCGCCGGCTCCGGGGCGGCCGCCCTGTCTTCCGCCCCCTCATCAGGGACAACGGCCACCGCCACCGCGACCGCCGCCGGATAGCCCGCCGCCGTCACCGCGCTGGCCAGCGCCGCCGCCTCGAGCCCCGCGCCGCGCACCGTTGCTGCCCTGGCGGCGAGATCGACCGTCACCTCCACGACGCCCGGCGCCTCCCGCAGCGTGCGCTCCACCTTGCGGGCGCAACCGCCGCAGGACATGCCCTCCACGCGCAGGCGCACCGTCTCGCTTGCTGCAACCTCGGCCATGTTCCGCTCCTTGACGCTGACGCTTGGGGACTGGCCTGCACCATCCACCCTCACATCATGTCAGAGTCAAGCGGGACGGACTCCTCGCGCACGGCCCAAGAAAACGACACGGGGATCGCCGGGGGATCACGATCCCCCTGCCCCATCCCTTCCCTCTCCCCTGTTCACTCCGCCGCCGCGCCTGCCTTGTGGCCGCGCTGCTGGGCCTTCCACAGTTCGGCGTAGGAGCCGCCCCGGGCCAGCAGGTCCGCATGGGTGCCGGTTTCGATCACGCGGCCGCGCTCCAGCACCACGATCCGGTCGGCGTGGACGACGGTCGAGAGGCGGTGGGCGATGATAAGGGTGGTGGTGCCGCGCGAGACCTCCATCAGGTTGTGCAGGATTTCCCGCTCGGTGCGGGTGTCGAGCGCGGAGGTGGCCTCGTCGAAGATGAAGATGCGCGGGCGGCGCAGGATGGCCCGGGCGATGGCGATGCGCTGGCGCTCGCCGCCCGAGAGCTTGACGCCGCGCTCGCCGACGATGGTGTCGTAGCCGTCCGGCTGGCGCAGGATGAAGTCGTGGATGCGGGCGGCCCGGGCCGCCGCCTCGATGTCCTCCCGGGTGCAGCCGGGCCGTCCGAGGCCGATGTTGAAGGCGAGGGTCTGATTGAACAGCACCGTGTCCTGCGGCACCACGGCGACCAGCGCGCGCAGCGCCTCCAGCGGCAGGGTGGCGATGTCGACGCCGTCGAGCAGGATGCGGCCGCCGTCCGGCTCCACCAGCCGGGCGAGCAGGCGCACCAGCGACGACTTGCCCGCCCCGCTGCCGCCGACGATGCCGACGGTGCGCCCCGCCTCCACCGTGAAGCTCACCTCGTGGAGGGTGGGCCGCTCGGGCGTGTAGGCGAAGGAGACCTTCTCGAACACCAGCGCGCCGCCGCCCTGCGGCGGCCGGGTGCGCGCCGGGCGGCCCTTCGCGCGGGCGGTGGCCACCGTGTCTTCGGTGGGCTCCTGCATCAGCGCCACCATCTTGCGGGTGAAGCTGACGCCGTAGATCATCTGGGAGAAGGCGAGCCCCAGGGTCTCCAGCGGTTTGACGATCTGGAGCATGTAGGCGTTGATGAGCACGAAGTCGCCCACGCTCATCTGGCCGCCGCGCACCTCGTGCAGCGCCGCCAGCAGCGCCGCGCCGAACGAGGCCACGAAGGTGGCCGCCACCAGCGCCCCGTTTTCCGCCTTGCGGCGGTAGTAGAGGCCCCACGTGCCCTCGGCGCTCTCCAGCACGCCGTCGTAGCGCTGGCGGGTGAGCCGCTCGGCGGTGCAGAACTTCACGGTTTCGTAGTTGAGCATGGTGTCGGTGAGGATGGCGTAGGCCTCCACCTCCGCCGAGGAGACCTTGTCGCCCGCGTCTGCCAGCCGCGCCGCGCCGACGAGGAACACCACCATGTAGGCGACCGACGCCGCCGCCAGGATCAGCATGAACAGGGGCGGGTAGAGCGCGGCCAGCACCCACACCGACAGGCCGATCTGGAACAGCACGGGCGCGATCGAGAGCACCAGCTGTTGCAGGATGAGCCGGTAGCCCAGGAGGGCGTTGGTGAGAATCTGGCTGACGCCGCCGGTCTGGCGCTCCAGGTGGAAGCGCAGCGGCAGGCGCAGGATGTGGTCGAGGATGCGCCCGCTCATGGTGCGGCGCAGGCGCTGGTCCGCCTTGCCGTTGAGGAGCGACTGGATCTCCGCGACCACCGTCGCCAGCGCCTGGGAGAGGACATAGAGCACCACCAGCCCCGCCGCCCCCAGCCACGCGCCCATGCCGGCGAGGCGGGCGGGCGTGGTCCCGGCGGCGGCCGGGGCGGCGTCGCCGGCCAGCCCGTCCACCACCAGCTTGAGCAGCACCGGCGCGAGGCTGGAGGCGGCCGCGCCCACCAGCACGAACAGGGCCGCCAGCGCGAACAGCAGCTTCACCTGCGCGTCCGCCGTCTGCCAGGCAAAGGCGAGCGCCTGACCCATGGTGCCAAGACTGTCCCTGAGCAGACGTGCGAGGCTGCCCATGCCGCCTGTTCCTCCCGACCCTGCCGCGAGCGCCGCGAGTCGAATCGGGGGTGAGTCTCTCCCGGCCCCGCGGCGCTGCGCCAGTCTAGGGCGGCGCGGCGGAAGTCCTGCGACTATTTTCGGGTTATTTTATTCGGATTACCGCGCCGCTGTTTTGCCCGGGGTTTCGGCAGGAGCCCAAAGACGGGGCACGAAATGACTATTTTTTAGGCAACATTTTCTGTTGCACATACTTTGTGCATTCTCTATAAAAAAACCCGTAGCGCTTCTCACCTGAGAGCGCCGCATCTCCCCTCCCGGTGCTTCGGCGGTTTCGCCGGATGACCGGACCAAAGCGAACTAGACACCGCCGCTTCGCCTGTCACCTCCCCGATAGACGAAGCGGCGGATTTTTTTACCTCTCCGGCAAATAAGCATCCTCCCGGGAACGGACGGCCGCCTTGTTCGCTCCGTGAAGGGACTGTGCGCCTTGGTCACAAGGAGCGCACCAGCCCTGCTGCGCGGCTGATCCGGGCCAGCCCCGGACCCCGGGCCAGCAGCGGGCCGGCACCGGGAAGGGAAGTTTCACACGTATGGCCCCGCCGCCCACCGACCAGCGGAACACCGACACGCCCACCAACGGCTCAACAGGCACGTCCGCGTCCGCACCGCCGGACACCGGAACGCCGGACACCAGAACCCTGCGCATCCTCATCGTGGACGACGACCCGGACATCTGCGCCGAGCTCGCCAGCATGCTGGAGCTGCGGGGCCATCAGGTGCGGTGGATCACCAACCCGCACCAGCTGGAAGACCTGGAGACCTTCGATCCGCAGATCCTGATCCTCGACCTCGGCCTTCCCTCGCGCGACGGCTTCGAGATCATCAGCACGCTGCCGCTCCATTTCCCCGGCGCCCAGCTCATTGTCTCCAGCGGCCACGACACCCGCATCATCCGGGCCGCCGCCCGGCGGGCGGAGACCCGGGGCGTGCGGGTGCTGGGCACGCTGCGCAAGCCCTATCCGCCCGGAGCGCTGCTGCGGCTGCTGCTCGCCTATGCGCCCTCCAGACCGGCGCCTCCGGCGGTGCAGGCACCCCAGACGCGCCCGGCCGACCGGATCGCAGACCTGCTGACGCCCGACACCCTCGACACCTCCCTCGCCGTCGCCTTTCAGGAAAAGCGGGATCTCTCCACCGAGGAAATCCACGGCTACGAGGCCCTGCTGCGCAGCCGCCTGCCCGGCTATTCCAACCCCGAGCTGTTCTTCCGCCATGACGTGCCGCTCGACCTGCAAATCGCCATCACCACCCTTGTGATCGAGCGGGCGCTGGCGTCGGCGGCGCGACTGCTCGGCGCGGACAGCACCGCCGGCGGCCTCATCTCCGTGAACTGCACGCCGGACATTCTCTGCCACCCCCAGTTCATGAGTCAGGTGGAGATCCTTCTGACCGCCCGGCCGGATGTCATCGACATTCTCGCCATCGAGATCACCGAGCACAACACGCTGGAATCGGCGGACGACATCATGGCCGCCGCCGGGCGGCTTTCTGTCCGGGGCTTCCAGATCGCGCTCGACGACTTCGGCATCGGCATCAACAACTTCGACTCGCTGCTCAATCTGCACTGCGAGGAAGTGAAGATGGACAAGAAGATCTTCTGGCAGTTCTTCGCCAACCGCGACAGCGACAGCATCGCCCGGGAGGTGATCCGCTACTGCCACGAGCGCGGCGTGCTGGTGACCATCGAGGGCATCGAGACGCGCGAGCACCTGTCCTACGCGCTCGATCTGGGCGCGGACTTCGGCCAGGGCTTCCTCTGGGGCCGCCCGGAAGTTCCCCCCTCCGCCAGCCTGCTGTCCTGACGCGCCGCGCCCGGAGCCGCCTCGGCGCCTCCTCAGGGGATCAGCAGCACCCGGCCGAACGGGTGGCCGCGCTCCGCATACTCGTGCGCCGCGGCCGCCTCCGCCAGCGGGAAGCGCCGGTCGATCGGCATCCTGAGCTTGCCCGCCGCCGCGTCGGCGAAGTGCCGCGCCAGCAGGTCGTGGGCTCGCGGCAGGTGCATCTCCCGCCCGAACAGCACACCGGTCAGCGTGGCGCTCTTGCCGATGATGTCGAAGAACGGGAAGCTCGGCAGGTCGCCGCTCGATGCGCCCACCACCGCCAGCCGCCCGCGCCAGGCCAGCGCCTGCATCAGCGCCTTCACCGAGGGGCCGCCCGCCAGATCCACCACCAGATCGACGCCGCGCCCGTCCGTCAGCCGCATGGCCTCGGCGGCGATATCCTGGGTCTTGTAGTCGATGCCGTGGTCCATGCCGAAGGCGCGCAGCCGCTCCAGCCGCTCCGCCCCGGCGGCGGTGGCGATCACGGTCGCGCCCGCCGCCTTGGCCAGCTGGATCGCCGCCAGCCCGACGCCGCCCGCGCCGCCCTGAATGAGCACGGTCTCGCCCGCCTTCAGGCGCCCGAACTCGAACAGCGCATCGTCCGCCGTGCCGAAGGTCACGGGGAGGGTGGAGGCGGTCTCGATGTCGAGCCCGTCCGGCACCGGGTAGACCAGCGTCTCACGGGTCACCAGCAGCTCGGCGTGGGAGCCCGCCCAGTTGAAGGCGGCGACGCGCTGGCCCAGCTTCACCCGCGTGACCTCCGCCCCCACCGCCTCGACCACGCCCGCCGCCTGATAGCCGACGATGTGCGGCACCGTCTGCGGCGGCACCAGCCGCCGGTTGAGCAGGTCGCCGCCTTCGATGCTGATGGCCTGGACGCGCACCCGCACGTCCGAGGGGCCGGGGACAGGGTCCGGCACCTCCGCATAGCGCAGCACTGAGGGCGGACCGTTTTCCGTGAGAATTGCAGCTTTCATGGGTGCGGATGATCGGCAGAGCGGCGGGGCAAGGTCAAGGGACGCCGCCCTATCCATAGTGACAGTACAGGCCGGGCCCCGCTCGCCTAGGCTGGCGCGCTACCTGCCGCCGCGCGCTGCGCTGCGGCGCTCTCATCCGGCCGGGGGGGGACGGGGCATGAGCACGCCATTGCAGATCGAGCAGGACGAAGGGGTCCTGCGCCTCACCAAGACCAACCCGGAGGCGGGCTACGGCATGAGCCTCGCCCTCATCGAGGCGATGACCGCCGCGCTGGCGGAGGCGCGGGAAGACCCGTCGCTCCGCGCCGTCCTCATCGACGCGGCGGGCAAGGGCTTCCACAGCGGCGCGGTGGCGGTGACCGAACTGGGGCGCGAGCTGCCCGCCCTCACCCGCAACGACTTCCGCCATCTGGTGGCGCTGGGCCACGGGCTGGGCCAGGCCATCGCGGCGCTGCCGGTGCCGGTGATCGGCGTTGCCCGCGCCGGGGCGCTGGGCGGCGGGCTGGAGCTGCTGCTGCGCTGCGACTTCCTCTACTGCACGGACGCCGCCCGCTTCTCCTTCCCCGAGGTGACGCTGGGCTTCGTCGCCGCCTGGGGCGGCACCCAGCTGGCGTCCCGCCTCATGCCCTTCTGCAAAGCGCAGGAGATGCTGCTGCTGGGCGAGCCGCTCACCGGCCGCGAGGCGGAGGCGCTGGGGCTGGTCACCCGCTCCCTGCCCGATGCGGAGGCGCTCGACGCGCACCTGGCGGCGGTGCTCGACCGGCTGCGGCTGTGCTCGCCAGCCTCGCTGCGCTGGACCAAGGAATGCCTGCGCGCCGTCTGGGACGGACCGCTCGCCCACGGCGAGCGGGTGGAGGCGCTGGCGGAGGCCGAGGCCATGGCGAACGGCGATTTCCTGAAGGGCCTTGCCGCGCTCCGGGAGGGCGCGCACTACGATTACGCCGCCGGGCAGATGCGCCCCAAGGCGCGGCGGGACTGAGGGAGGACACCCCCATGCGCGCAGCCGTTTTCGAGAAGCCCGGCGAGAAGTTCCGCATCCGCGAGGTGCCCACGCCCGCGCCCGGGCGCGGCCAGCTTCTCATCCGGGTAAAGCGCTGCGGCATCTGCGGCAGCGACCTGCACATGACCGACAGCCACAGCTGCTTCCACCCCGCCTCCGGCGCGATCATCGGCCACGAGTTCAGCGGCGAGGTGGTGGCACTGGGCGAGGGCGTGGGGCCGGAGTGGCGCGAGGGCCAGCGCATCACCGCCCTGCCCTATCAGGGCTGCGGCCGCTGCGCCCGGTGCCTGTCGGGCGAGCCGGTGTGGTGCAGCGAGGTGCGCAGTATGCCGAGCGGCCGGGCCCAGGGCGCGTTTGCGGAATACACCCTTGTCGGCGCGGCCGAGAGCCTGCGCCTGCCCGACAGCCTCTCCTGGGAGGAAGGGGCGATGGTGGAGCCGGTCGCCGTCGGCCTCCACGCGGTCTCCCTGGCGCGGTTCACCCCCGGCGCGCGGGTGCTGGTGGTGGGCGCGGGATCGGTCGGGCTGACGGTTGCCGCCTGCGCCCGGGCGGCGGGCGCGGGGCCGGTGTGCGTCACCGCCCGCACGGACCGGCGCGCCAGCCTCGCCCGCTGGATGGGGGCAACCGAATTCCTGCTGAACGACGACCAGCTCGCCGCCAACTTCGCCCGGGTGGCAGGCGGCCCGCCGGAGGTGATCTTCGAGTGCGTCGGCCTGACCGGCATGCTGGACCTGTGCGCCAGGCTCGCCGCGCCGCGCGCCACCGTGGTCGTGCTCGGGGCCTGCATGCAGCAGGAACGGATGATGCCCATCCTCCCCACCATGAAGGAGCTGCGGCTCCAGTTCGCCCTGTGCTACAGCCGCCGGGATTTCGAGACCGCGCTGTTCATGATCGAGCGGGGCTACATCGACCCCCTGCTCCTGCACACCGACACGGTGGACCTGACCCGCTTCCCCGATGCATTCGAGGCGCTGCGCCAGCCGGGCGCCCAGTGCAAGGTGCTGCTTGATCCCGGCCGCTGACGGCCCGGTAGCTGACGGCCCGGTAGCTGACGGCCCGCCCTACACCGCCACCGGTGCGCGCAGCGGCGGGTGGGGATCGTACCCCTCGATGGCGAAATCCTCGAACACGTAGCCGTCGATGCTCTCGGGCCGGCGCAGGATCTTCAGCTGCGGGAAGGGGCGGGGGTCGCGCGTCATCTGCTCGCGGGCCTGCTCCTCCGCATTGCTGTAGAGGTGCACGTCCCCGCCGAACCACACCAGCGTGCCCACCGCCAGGTCGCACTGCTGGGCGATCATGTGGGTGAGCAGCGCCGCCTCGAACAGGTTGAACGGCACGCCGAGAAAAATATCCGCCGAGCGCTGGTAGAGCGCGCAGCTGAGGCGCGGCGGCCGCCCGTCCGCGCCGCTCGTCACATGGAACTGATAGGTCATGTGGCACGGCGGCAGCGCCATGCCCTCCAGTTCCGCCACGTTCCAGCCGGTGAACAGCAGGCGCCGGCTCGCCGGGTTGGCACGGATCTCCCGGATGAGCGTTGCGATCTGGTCGTGCTCGCGCCCGTCCGGCCCCTGCCAGCGCCGCCACTGCTTGCCGTAGACCGGCCCCAGATCGCCCCACGCCTTCGCGAAGGCCTCGTCCTCGACGATGCGCTTCTCGAACTCCGCCTGGGTGATGTCCTCGCCCGTCGCCTTGCGGTACCTGGCCAGCGGCCAGTCGGTCCAGATCTTCACCCCCTGCGCCACCAGCGGGCGGATGTTGGTATCCCCGGTCAGGAACCAGAGCATCTCGCGCACGGCGGGCTTCCAGAACACCTGCTTGGTGGTGAGCAGCGGCAGGCCCTGCGAGAGATCGAACCGCAGCACCTCGCCGAACAGGCTGCGGGTGCCAACGCCGGTGCGGTCCATCCGCCGGTCGCCCTCCTCCAGCAGCCGCCGCAAGAGGTCGAGATACTGGAACTCGGGATGGGTCGTCATAGGGCCGCCTGCTCCGCAACGGATCGCTTCCCTTGGGGATACTGTTCAGGCCGCAGGCTGGCAAGTCACAGGCTGACAGGGCCGGCGTCTCCCATCCTTCCCCCGCCTTTTCCCCGCCCGCGGGTATTCGACTACAGCCGCGTTGTCGCCGCCCTCACCCAGGAATTATAAAAACAACAATAACAATCCGTGCCCTGCGGAGACAAAAAGTGAACGAATTTCTCGCGGATTCCGTGGCCGTCTATCTTGCGTTCTTCAAACATCTTCTTTTTCTCGTCACGGTCCTTATCTTTGTTTTTAATATTGATGAATTATTCATCGACGCCCTCTACCTGCGCATCCGCCTCGCCGCCGGGCTGGACCGCCTCCGCCGCCGCGGCCGCCCCCTCACCGCCGCCGACCTGATCCACCCCGAGCCGGACTGGATCGCCCTGTTCGTGCCCGCCCGCGACGAGGCGGACGTGATCGGCCCGATGCTGCGCAACACGCTCGAGACGCTGGACTATCCCCGCTACCGCATCCTCGTCGGCACCTACCCGGACGACCCGGCGACCGAGGCCGCCGTGCGCGCGGTGGCGGCGCGCGACGGCCGGGTGGTCTGCATCGTCGGGCGGGACTCGAAGGCGGCCAGCTCCAAGGCCGCCAACCTCAACGTGATCCACGACGCCATGCTGGCGCTGGAGCGCGCGGGCCACCCGCCCTTCAAGGCCGTGGTGCTGCACGACGCCGAGGACGTGGTCCACCGGATGGAACTGCACGTCTTCAACCGGCTCATCCCGGCGCTGGCGCTGGTGCAGCTTCCGGTGGAGCCGCTGCCGCACGAGCGGCGGCCGCTGTGGGGCCACGCCTATCTGGAGGAGTTCGCCGAAAGCCACAGCCGGGACATGGTGGTGCGCCACTGGCTCGGCGCGAGCCTGCCCAGCGCCGGCGTGGGCTGCGGCCTCTCCCGCGCGGCGCTGGCGGCGGCGGCGCGGCAGAACGGGGGCAAGCCCTTCCGCCCCCAGGCCAAGACCGAGGATTACGAACTGGGCATCGCCCTCGGGCTCCAGGGCTTCCGCACGGCCATGGTGCGCCTCCCCGCCGGGCCGGAAGACCGGCGCTGCGTCGCCACCCGCAGCTACTTCCCCGACACGTTCCAGGCGGCGGTGCGCCAGCGCAGCCGCTGGCTGCTGGGCATCACCCTCAACGCCTGGCGGCGCTTCGGCTGGCCCGGCCGCCTCGCCGACCGCTACATGCTGCTCCGGGACCGCAAGGCCCTGCCCTGCGCCTTCCTCAACGTGCTGGCGCTGTTCGCGCTCGCCCAGCTCGGCCTGTTGTGGCTGTGCGCCCGCCTGACCGGCTGGCCGGGCTACACCCTGGTGGTGGCGCCGGGCAGCCTCACGGCGGCCCTGCTCGACCTCAACCTCGCCCTGCTGGCCTGGCGGGCGGTCATGCGGGCCGTACTGACCGGCCAGCTTTATGGCGTCCGCGAAGGCCTGCTGTCCGTGCCCCGGGCGCTGTGCGCCATCCTCATCCAGGCAGCCGCCGCCTGGCGCGCCCTCGAGACCTACGCGGAGGAAACCCGCACCGGCAAGCCCGCGCCGTGGGACAAGACCGCCCACAGGTTTCTGGCGGGGCACGGGACGCGATGATCGCACGCACGCCCGAACGCGCCGCCGCCGCGCTCGCCCTGCTGCTCGGGCTATGGGGCCTGAACCGCCAGCCCGCCTTCCTGGAGGACGTGGCCGCCTTCCGCGCCCTCGCCGCCGCGCCAGCCCGGCCCGCCGCGCCCCGGAGCGGGAGTTGGCGCGAGCGCCCGGGCGGGAGCCCGGCCCCGGCCCTGCCTCGGGCGATTGCGGTGTCCTCTCTGCCTCCCACCCCGGCGCCCCTCCCCGCGCCCCGCCGGGCGGAACCATCGTCCGGGCCGCTGGTGCGCCTGCGCCTGCCGCGCACGCCCCAAGTCCGCCTCCAGCTTCCACGCGCGCCGCTCGTCAGCGTCCACCTGCCCGCCGACCTCGACAGCCCGCCCGCCTACGCCTCCGACGCCATCGTCCCGCTGGTCTACCGCCTCGACCCCGACGCGCCAGACGCCGACCCGCTCCTGCCCCTGCCGCTCCAGAACGGCCCGTTCCTCAACCTCTCCGCGCCGCCGCCGCCAGACCTGCCAGCGGACGCCGCCGCCGCAAACGCCCCCGCCACCGCCGCAAACGCCGACCGGAGCGCCTCCCCGCTGGCCGCGCCCGACCCCACCCCGGCTGCCATCGCCGCCCGCTCCTTCGAAACCGCCGCGCCCTCCACCCGGCCCCCGCCCCGCCTGCTCCTCGGCGCATGGGTGTTTCACCGGCCAGACGGCAAACACGGCGAAGCCCCCCTCGGCGGCTCCCAGTCCGCCCTCCTCCTGCGCTACCGCCCCGACCCGCTCGCCGAACGCCCCCTCATGCTCCACGCCCGCCTGCTCGCCGCCCACGACAGCCCGTCAGGCGGCCGCGAAACAGACAACGGCCAGACAGGCAGCCGCCCCCTGTTCCAGGCCACCCAGGCCACAGCCGGACTCGGCTGGGTCGCCGTGCCCACCCTCAACGGCACACTCATCGCCGAACGCTGGGTCAAGGTCGGCAACGGCTCCCGCAACGCCTTCGCCCTGCGCGCCTACGGCGGCTACGGCGAAGGCTGGGGCCCCACCCCGGCCGGAAACCCCTGGCCCCACTGGTCCCTCTACGGCGAGGCCGCCGTCGTCGGCGCCCGCCGCCGCGACCTGTTCGCCGCCGCCGAAGCCCGCGCCGGATACGGCTTCGCCCTCGGCGACGATACCCGCCTCATGGCCACCGCCGCCCTCTGGACCATGATGCAACGCGACGACCATACCCGATACCGCCTCGAAGCCGGGCCCAGCCTCGGCCTCGACACCCGCATCGGCGACCTCCCCCTCCACCTGCGGCTCGACTACCGAACCCCCCTCGCCACCACCAACACCGGCAGCAGCGGCCTCACCCTCACCGTCGCTGCCGGCCTGTGAGGAAGGGACCCGGGAGGTTTTTTTCAGGGGAATTTTTTTGGGGGATTTTTTCTTTTGCAGGAGGGGCTTGCCCCTCCTGCACCTCCCTTCGTTTTATCGGGCCGCGCCCGTCCGTACCGCCTGCGCTCAACGGTCTTGGGTTGAAAGAACAGGACCGTGCCTGTCCCCGGCCGCGCGCCCCGGCGTCTGCCACCGGTATGCGTTGATCGGCATGAGGTGAAGCGCATCCGGCGGAGCCACCCCGCCAGGCCCCCTCACCCTGAAATGAACCGGTGCAAGGAAACGAACCGGAGAAAGGAAATGAACCGGCGAAAGGCAATGAACCGGTGAAAGGTAATGAACCGGTGCAAGGCAATGAACTGGTGCCCCCTCTACCCGCTGAATGGTTTTGTTGAATGATTTTAAGGAGCAACCGCACCGCGCCATCCCGCATGCACGGCCGAAGAATAAACCGGGTGCTTTTTCACGCCGCCCGTTCCCGATCCCGCGCCCCGATCCTGCCCCCGCAAACGAAAAGGCCGCGCCCGGTTGTGCCGGACACGGCCCTAAAAAAACAGATGGGGGATCAAAGGGGGTCCGAGACCCCCTTTCGCCTTTCTACCCCCGATCGACTCTCCCCCGATCGCCCCCGATATGCGTGCCTGCCCCCTTAGCCGAGGCTTTTCGAGACCATCTCGTACACGTCTTTCGACAGGCCGGAGACGCCGAGGATTCGCTCAAGCTGGCCGCGCATGAGGGCGGCGCGGGCCTGGTCGAAGCGCTGCCAGCGGCCGAGCGGGGCCACCAGCCGCGCGGCGGTTTGCGGGTTGAGTTTGTCCACGGCGATCACCTGGTCGCCGAGGTAGCGGTAGCCGCCGCCGCTGGCGGCGTGGAAGCGCACCTGGTTCATGCTGAAGGCGCCGACCAGGGCGCGCAGGCGGTTGGGGTTGGTGAGGGTGAAGGCCGGGTGGCGGGTCAGGCGGGTCACCTGCTCCAGCGTATCCGGGCGGATGGAGTGGGCCTGGAGCATGAACCACTTGTCGATCACCAGCGCGTCGTTTGCCCAGTCGTCGTAGAACGTCTGGAGCGCCGTTTCCCGCTCGGGCGCGTCGGAGTTGACGAGGGCGCCGAGCGCGGCGATGCGGTCGGTCATGTTGTCGGCTTGCCGGAACTGGGCGACGCACGCCGCCACCGCCTCGGCGGCCTCTGCCGCCGGTTCCGCCATCAGGTACTGGAGTGCCGTGTTCTTCAGCCGCCGCCGCGCCTTGGCGGCGGGGGTGAAGGCGTAGGCGGCGTCCTGCATGGCGCGGTAGACGTCCCACCACAGCGGGCGCAGGTGAGCGGTGAGCGTGCGGCGGAACAGCTGGCGCACGGTGTGGATGCCGTCCACGTCCACGATCGCCATCTGGTCGCCCACGTAGGATTCGCTGGGCAGGGTCACGGCCTCGGCGGCGAGGGCCGGGTCGAGGCGGCCGTCGAGCGCTTCCCGCAGGATCGCCTCCACCGTCTCCACCAGCACCGGGGCGACGGAGACCGGGCGTCCGGCGGCGTTGGCGTTGACCTGCTCCAGCATCAGGTCGAGGCCGAGCCGCTGCATGGCCTCGAAGCGGGCGAAGGGGTCGTCGTCGTGGCGGGCGAGGAAGGCGAGGTCCGAGCGGTCCATGGGCGCCTTCAGCACCACCGGGGCGGAGAAGCCGCGCAGCAGCGAGGGCACCGGCCGTTCCGTCAGCCCGTCGAACACCACCGTCTCCTCGGCCTGGCGCAGCTCGACCAGCCGGTCGCCGGTGAGGTTGCGGCCCGACTGCGCGCCGAACAGCGCCACCCGCAGCGGAATGTGCATGGGCTTCTTGCCGGTCTGGCCCGGCGTGTCGGGGATGGTCTGCTTCACCTTGAGGGTGGCCGTGCCCGCCGCTGCGTCATAGTCGAGCCGCGCCTCCAGATGCGGCGTGCCCGCCTGGGAATACCAGAGCTTGAACTGGCCGAGATCGACGCCGCCGGCCTCCTCCATGGCTGCCACGAAGTCGTCGCAGGTCACGGCCTGGCCGTCGTGGCGGCTGAAGTAGAGGTCGCACCCGGCGCGGAACTTCTCCTCGCCCAGCAGCGTCGCCAGCATCCGGATCACCTCCGCGCCCTTGTTGTAGACGGTCGCGGTGTAGAAGTTGGAGATCTCGATATAGCTCTCCGGGCGCACCGGGTGGGCGAGCGGCCCGGAGTCCTCGGGGAACTGGCCGGCGCGCAGGGTGCGCACGTCCTCGATGCGCTTGAGCGCGCGCGAGCCGTGATCGGCGGAGAACTCCTGATCGCGGAAGACCGTGAGCCCTTCCTTGAGGCTGAGCTGGAACCAGTCCCGGCAGGTGACGCGGTTGCCGGTCCAGTTGTGGAAGTATTCGTGGGCGATGACGCTTTCCACCGCGTCGAAGTCCATGTCCGTCGCGGTGTCCTGCGCGGCGAGCACATACTTCGAGTTGAAGATGTTCAGGCCCTTGTTTTCCATCGCGCCGAAGTTGAAGTCCCCCACGGCCACGATGTTGAACACGTCGAGGTCATACTCGCGGCCGTAGCGTTCCTCGTCCCAGCGCATGGACTTCTTCAGCGCCTCCATGGCGTGGGCGCAGCGGCCGAGGTCGTGCTCCTTCACCCAGATGGCGAGCTGCACCTCCCGGCCCGAGGCGGTGACGAAGCGGTCGGAGAACGGCTTCAGGTCGCCCGCCACCAGCGCGAACAGGTAGCAGGGCTTGGGGAACGGGTCGTCCCACGTTGCCCAGTGGCGGCCGCCGGGCAGCTCGCCCGCGCCGGACGGGTTGCCGTTGGAGAGCAGCACGGGGAAGCGCGCCCGGTCCGCCCGGATGGTGGTGCGGTAGCGGCTCATCACGTCCGGCCGGTCGAGGAAGTAGGTGATGCGGCGGAAGCCCTCGGCCTCGCACTGGGTGCAGAAGATGCCGCCGGACATGTAGAGGCCCATCAGCTGGGTGTTGGCCGCCGGGTTCACCTGGGTGACGATCTCGATGTCCGCGCGGCTGTTCTTGAGCGGCAGCACCAGCTGCTCCCGGGTCAGGCGATAGTCCCCGGCCGCCAGCGGCTTGCCGTCCACCGAGACGGAGACCAGCGTCAGGTCGCGCCCGTCCAGCGCCAGCGGGTGCTTGTGGGTGCCGTTGCGGACAACGGTGAACCGGCTCGTCACCCGGGTTGCGGTGTCGCCGAGGTCGAAGTCCAGCTGGATCTCGGGGATGAGAAAACGCGGAGGCTGGTAGTCCTTCAGCAGAATGGCCTGCGGGGTTGCCTGGGCATCAAGCATGATCGGAAATCGCTTTCACAAAAGTCCGCCACGGCGGGCGGCTGGGGCTACTCTCTTGTCTTTCGGATATTGGTGCTCTGCGGGCAAGGGCAAGCGTGGGCCGTGCCGGGGCCGAAAACCCCAGTCATTCCCGCGCCTTCCCGGCAAGGCGAAGCGCAGCACCACCGGAGCGTCGCCTGCCTCCATAGCGGCCTTCCTCCCGTCCGTCGCCTGTTCATGTGGCCTGTTTTCATCCCTGCCCCGCACCAGCGCTGCCGGAATTTTGGGGGAAACGCCGATATATGCAACGCCCACATCTCGGGGGCCTGCCAACAAACCCCTGCAAAACCCGGCGCCGCGCGCTACACACTGGGGCATGAGCACCCGCCGCTGCCTGATCTTCGGCCTGGGCTACACCGCCCGCCGCCTTGCCGCCCGCCTCGTGCGGGAGGGCTGGCAGGTCACGGGCACCCGCCGCGCCCCGGCGGCCCCGGAGGCGCTCCTGCCCGAAGGCGTGCCGGGCGGCGCGGTCGAGATCCTGAGGTTTGACGACCCCGCCGTTGCCGCGCGGGTGGCGGAGGCGGAGGCGATCCTGTCGTCCGTGCCCCCCGATGGCGTCCCCCCCGATGGCGTCCCCCCCGATGGCGACTCCGGTTTGCCGGACCCGGTGCTGCGCGCCTATGGCGCGGCGTTGCGGGCGGCCCCGGCCCGGTGGATCGGCTACCTTTCCTCGACCGGGGTCTATGGCGACACCCGGGGCGCGTGGGTGGACGAGACCGCGCCCGTCGGCGGCGGCCGCCGCTCGGCGCGGGTGGAGGCGGACCTTGCCTGGCAGGCGCTGGCGCGGGAGGCGCGCGCGCCGGTGCACATCTTCCGCCTGCCGGGCATCTACGGCCCCGGCCGCTCGGCGCTGGACCGGGTGCGGGAGGGCACGGCCCACCGCATCCACCTGCCGGGCCATGTGTTCTGCCGCATCCATGTGGACGACATCGCCGGGGCGCTGCTGGCCTCCCTCGCCCGGCCGGACGCGCCCGGCAGCGCCGCCCTCTACAACGTGGCGGACGACGAGCCCGCCTCCGGCGCGGCGGTGACCGAATATGCGTGCGACCTGCTGGGGCGGCCTTATCCGCCGCTGCAAACGCTGGAGGCGGCGGGCCTCTCCCCCATGGCGCGGGGCTTCTATGCCGAGAGCCGCCGGGTGCGGAATGACCGGCTCAGGCAGCGGCTCGGCTACCACCTGCTCTACCCCACCTACCGGGAGGGCCTGCGCGCCTGCCTCGACGCCGAGGGGCCGGAGCGCTGAGCGCCGAGCAAAAAACCAAAAAGAGAACCCCCGCAGGCCCATTTCGCTTTCAACACGAAATCGACGCTACGGGGGTTCAAACGCTGTTACAGAGGTTTTTGCCTATCACGGCTAGGAGGAGGTACCGCCCCGCCCTGTTTTGGTGCTGTAATCGCCTTTACGGGCGATTGCGGGCCATGCGAGGGGCGGACCTCTCCCTCATCATGCCGCCTGCACCTGTTCGAGGAAGGCGCCGATGCTCTCGCGCAGCGTCTCGGCCTCGCGGGACAGCGCCTCCGATGCCGAGCGCACCGAGCGGGCGGCCTGGGCGGTCTCGCCGGTAGTGGTGGCCACGCCCCGGATGTTGCTGGCCACCTCGCCGACGCCGCCGGCGGCATGTTGCACGTTGCGGGCGATCTCCTGAACGGTGGCGTTCTGCTCCTCCATGCCGGCGGCGATGACGGCGGCAATTTCGGTCAGCTTGGAGACGCTCTCGCCCATGCGGTCGAGCGCATCGGCCGAGGTGGCGGCCTCCGCCTGCATCGCCCCCACCTTGGAGGTGATGTCCTGCGTGGCGCGCGCCACCTGGCTGGCCAGCCCCTTCACCTCGCCCGCGACCACCGCGAAGCCGCGGCCGCTGTCGCCCGCGCGGGCCGCCTCGATGGTGGCGTTGAGGGCGAGCAGGTTGGTCTGCTCGGCGATGTCGCTGATGATGCCGACGATCTCGGCCACCTGCGAGGACACCCGCACCATGCTCTGCATCTTCTGGGTGGTGTCGCTGGCGCCGGCCGCCACCTGATCCACCAGCGCCTTGGCGTTCACGCACTGGCGGGAGATCTCGTCGATGGAGGCGGTCATTTCCTCGGTGGCCGCCGCCACCATCTGCACGTTGGCCGAAGCCTCGCCCGAGGCGGCGTCCACCGCCTTGGTGCGCTCGTTGGTGTCGAGAACCGCGCCGTTCATCTGGTCGGCGGTGGCGAGCAGGTGCTGGCTGGCCTCGGTCACGGTCGCCAGCGAGCGCGCCATTTCCTGCCGGAAGGAGTCGATCAGCGCCTGGATGCGGTTGGCGCGCTGCTCCTGGCGGCGGGCCTCCTCAAGCTGGCGCTCGCGCTCGGCCAGGTTCTGCGCCTGAAGCGCCGCCTGCTCCTCCAGCAGCCGCTGCTGCTCGGCAGCCGCGGCGGCCTGCTTCTCCTGAAGGGCGTCGCGCTCGATGGCTGCCGAGCGGAAGGTGGCCACGGTGCGGGCCATGGCGCCGATTTCGTCGCCCCGCTCCACCAGCGGCACCTCGTGGGAGGTATCGCCCGCCGCCAGCCGCTCCATGGTGGCCGCCAGCTGCTGAAGCGGCCGGTTGATGCCGCGCGAGGCCACGGTCAGGGCCAGCGGCACGGCGACGCCGACACCGAGGAGACCGGCGATGAGGATCACCCACCGCGCCCGGGTGATGATGTCCTCGGCCTCGGCCGCCAGCTGTTCATACGTGGCCTGCTTGGCGGCGAGGAAGGCGTTGGTCGCGTTGGAGGCATCCTGCTCGGCCGGGCGCAGATCGGTGCGGATGCGCTCGGCGAGCTGCCCGGCGTCCGCGTTGCTCCAGCGCTGGCGGATCTGCTCCAGCTGCCCGATGACGGCGGCCTGCTTGCCAACGTAGGCGCCGCCCAGCCGCTCGCGGTCCGCCGCGTCCAGCGTGGCTTCCAGCGCGTCGACCGCCGCCTTCATCTCGTGCAGGCGCTCGCCCATCTGCCCGGAGAGTTCCCGGCGATCCATCTCGTCGGCCGCGCTGGCCAGCTGATAGGCGTCCCGTTGCAGCGCGCGACTGAGCGAGCGGATCTCGCTGATGTCGTAAAGCTGTTTCTGGACGACCCGGCGCTGTGAGGTGATATCGCTCGTGTTGGACAGCGCCCACAGGCCGCACGCGGCAAGGCCAAGACAGACCATCGCCAGAATGGCGATGGAGGCGAATAACTTTTTGGCGATCGACATTCTGCAACTCCCGCAACAGTACTCCTTGCGGGTTACGGCTCGCCGGTTAACCGAATCTTGACGCTGTCCCTCGGTTCACCGAATTTTATGTCGACCGTCCGTTTTTTTATGGTAATTCCTAGCCAAACCGGACCAAATCCGAGAGGATTTGGAGATGAAACGCTGTCCGGGTTGTGGCGGGTGTCGCCACTACAGGTTGAGCGATGG
>Ga0207867_1000316_pt1 | contig 55434 bp, 45 predicted proteins | sample HigsolmetaAR206D_FD_184838 | JGI IMG/M metagenome (GOLD analysis project Ga0207867, IMG submission 184838) | Ionic liquid and high solid enriched microbial communities from the Joint BioEnergy Institute, USA - AR20-6-D (SPAdes) (version 2) ...
CAACCGTGTTGCTGTCCTCCCGCAACACACGATCCGTACTCGAATCCGGCACCTGCTTGACCAACACCACGATCTTCATCGCGCTTCGACGACCCCTTCTGTTGATGGCGATCCCGCCGCCTGCGATGCCGCCCACCCGGTCGGTCCGGGCTTCCGGTCACCTTAACGTTCAATCAGCCTGTACCGACACCAGCCACCGGACCAGGGGACGAGGTCCCGCACCGCTATGTTACCCGCAAGTAGCATACGGCTCCGGAGCCGCGATGGTGAGCCAGGTCACGACGGCACCCGCCAACACGACGCCGCCGACCAGGACGAAAACGAATGAAAAGGACGTGACCGAGGCGCCCTGATCCGACACCGGACGGGCGGACGGGCGGGCACCAGGTATCGGCCGGACGCCAGATTCGGCCGGGCGACTCCCAGCCGGAGGCGACGCCGGAAAGGCCACCCCGACAGGCCCCGACGGCGTCGCAGGCTGGTCAGGTGACGGCGCGAGAGGGACGCCACCGGGTGACGGCGCGAGAAGCCACGGTCAGTCGGCGGCGTCGAGGGCGGTCCGGATGCTCTCGATCATCGCCGCCTCGTTCGGGCTGATCCCGTCGTGCGCCCGTGCCACCTCCTCGGCGGCGTCGAGCACCGCCGAGCGGTACCGGGCCGCCTCGTCCGGCGCCTTGGCCCGCAGCACCGCCATGGCGTGCCGCAGCTCGGGCAACACCGCCGCCGGTACGTCGGTCCCCTCCGCGAACCGCGGCAGGGCGCCCGTGGTCAGCGACTCCCGGACCAGTCCGGTGGTGCCGGCGAAGACGTTCGACGCGGCGATGCTCTCCTTGATCATCGAGAACGCGCCGGGCTCGGCGTTGGACACCAGGAAGACCGCACCGAAGGCGGCCCGCTTCAGAACCGCCCGCTCCTCCTCGGTGAGCGGCTGTGTCACGGCTTGGGAGTGTAGACGTACGGGGTCGTGGTGGTGACCGGGACGAACCCGAGCCGTTGCAGGATCGGCCGGCTGTCGTCGGAGGCGTCCACCTGCAGCAGCGTGAAGCCGCGGACCTCGGCCAGCCGGGCCCGGTAGGCGACCAGTGCCCGGTAGACGCCCCGGCGGCGCCACCCCGGCAGGATCGATCCGCCCCACAGGGTGGCGAACGGGGTCCCGGCCACGTAACGCACCCAGGCGGCACCCACCAGCTCGTCCCCGCCGGTCTCGGCGACCACGACGGTGAGCGGCGGCTGGTCCGAGGCGGCGCCGGCGGCGATCTCCCGGGCCAGCGAGTCCGCCAGCCAGCCGCCCTCGCCACCCCAGACCACCGACATCAGCTCGCCGATCCGGTCCAGGTCCGCCCGGGCGGTCACCTCGCGCAGCCGTACGCCCTCGGGCGGGACCGGAAGCGTGGCCGCCAGCGGCGCGACCGGCCCGATCATGACCGTTTCCTGCTCCCCCGGCTCGAAGCCGGCGGCCCGCAACCGCTCGGGCAGGTCGGCGGGCTCGTCGTGGCCGCGCAGCTTCCACTCCACCCGCTCGCCCCGCGCGGCGAAGTGGTCCCGTTGCCGGGCGATCAGCTCGTCCAGCTCCGCACCCCGCAGCCCGCCCAGGTCCCGGTACGTGAGGAGACCGTCCCGGTCGAGCCCGCGAACCCGCAGCAGTGGGCCGTCCCACTCCACCGTCACGCCCTGCGGAAGCGGTTCCGGAGGGCGGGCCCGCAGGTGGGCGTCGTAGGCGGCACGGAGCACGACGGCGTCGAGATCTGTCATCTGACCAGGCTACGACCACGCCCTCCGGATAATCGTGATCGTGTTCGAGGCGATCAGACGGTGGTTCTCCCCACGGGAACTCCGCGACGTCGGCGAGACCCCGGACTACCGGTTCTCGCTCGCCAACGAACGCACCTTCCTGGCCTGGCTGCGTACCGGGCTGGCGCTGGTCGGCGGTGGGCTCGCCGTCGCCCAGCTCCTGCCCGCGCTGCCGGTCACGTACCTGCGTGAGGCGCTCGCCATCGCACTGCTGGTGCTCGGCGGGACGGTGGCGGTCCACGCGGTGCACCACTGGACCCGGACCGAACGTGCCATCCGGCTCAACCAGGAGCTGCCCGCCTCCCGCTTCCCGGCGCTGCTCTCCCTGGCCGTCGGGCTCGGCGCCGCCCTGCTCGTGGCGGCGGTGCTGACGCAGGCGGTGCGACAGCCGTGACCGGTCGGGCCGGTGGGCGACAGCGGCCGGGGTGGGACACCGGCCTGGCCCGGGAACGCACCCGCCTGGCGTGGCGGCGCACCGTCCTCGCGGTCAGCGTGGTGGCGGTGCTCGCCGTCCGACTCGCGCTGACCCGGGGCGCCGTCGGCATGGTGTGCGCCGGGCTGGTCGCGGTCGGCTGGCTCGCCATCCTGGTGGTGACCTTCCCGTGGTACGAGGCGTCGCCCCGGTACGGCCGCGGCGCCTCCGGCACCCGCCGACTCGCCCTCCCGCTGGCCGCCCTGGTCTCCGCCGGCATCGCCGGACTCGGCGTGCTGCTGGTCCTGACGCCGATGCGCTGAGCAGACCGGGTACGTCATCATGGCCACATGGTCCGCCTCTACGCGCTCCTCGCCATCGGACAACTCATCCTGGCCGTGATCGCCCTGATCAGCTGCCTCTCCGCCGAGGAGGACGAGATCCGGGCGCTGCCCCGGATCGTCTGGGTGCTGATCATCCTCTTCTTCCCCCTCGTCGGTTCGATCGCCTGGTTCGTGGCCGGACGGCCGCTCCCCGCCACCGGTACGCCGGTGGGCGGCGTCCAGCGGAACCGTCGGCCCCTCGCCCCGGACGACGACCCCGAGTTCCTGCGCTCCCTGGACGAGCAGCGGAGGCAGCGGGAGCGGGAGATGCTCGAACGGTGGGAACAGGACCTGCGACGCCGTGAGGAGGAGCTGCGGCGCCGCGAGGCGGGTGAGCCACCCCGCAAACCGGACAGGCCGGAGAGCTGAGTCAGGGCCGACCGGCGGTGCGCCGACAGGGCAAGTTCAGGCGGGAGTCGGACATTCCGCCGGCCGTCGCCGGTCCGCCGCCATACCATGACCCCGCGGCCGACCCCTCGTAGCGCCGCCCGGCGTGCTGCCTGCCCTCGCACGCCGGGGAAGCGAGGAAGAGGGGTGCGATGGCACACGAGGTGGTCGCCGGTCCGGTCCGCCCGGCCGAGGCACCGGGGAACCGGGCCGGGGTCCCGGACAGCCACACCGACCCGGCGGACCATCCGGGTCGACGTCACCGCCGTCCGGGCCCGCCGTTCGGCGTCACCACGTTCGTCCTGACCCAGGGCGTGCTGTTCTTCTGGTGGGCCGCACGCCGTCCCGGACTGTTCAGCCCCGACTCGCTCGACCACGTCTGGCAGGCGACCACCGGGCACTGGAACAGCCACCACCCGCTCGCCTACACGGGGCTGGTCTGGCTGTCGATCCGGCTCACCGGCGGGGTCGGGGCGCTGACCCTGGCCCAGGCCTGCACGCTGGCCGTCGGGGTGACGTACGCCGCCACCGGGCTGCGGCGGCTCGGCGGCCCGGCCTGGGCCTGGGCCGCGGCCGCCGTCGCGGTCGTCTCCCTGCCGCCGGTCGGCGCCTTCGTGGTCTGTGTCTGGAAGGACGTGCCGTACGTCATCTGCCACGTCTTCCTGCTCGGGACGCTGGCCCGGCTGGTCCGGTGGCGTCGGGCCGGCGCGCACCCGCCGTTTCCCGGGGTGCTGCTCGCCGCCGTCCTCGTCGAACTGACCCTGCTCTGCCTCCTCCGGCAGAACGGGTTCCTGGTCGCGGCGGTCGTCACCGGGGTCGTCGCGCTGGTGGTCCGCGGGACCGCGCCGCGGGTGCTGTCGGTCGGGGTGGTGGCGGTGACGGTCGGCCTGCTGACCAACTGGGTCCTGCCGCCCGCGGCCGGGGTCCGGGACGACGACGTGATCGTGGCGTACGAGACCGTCTTCGCCGACCTCGCGGTCGGATACGCCGCCGACCCGCAGGGCTTCCCGGCCGAGGACGCGGCACTGTTGGCGGCGGTGGCCCCACTGGCCCACTGGCGCACCTCGGCGAACTGCTACACCGTCGACCCCACCGTCCACCATGCCGACTTCGACCGCCGGGCGGCGGCGGCGCGGCGGGGCGACCTGCTCGCCGCCTGGTGGCGTCTGGTCCGCCGCGCCCCGGCGACGGTCCTCGCGGCACGGTGGTGTCGGGCCTCGATCGCCTGGCGCCCCACCGCGGCCGGGGTGCTCAGCCGCACCCCGACCGCCTGGGCCCTGCCGATCTACCTCGACCGCGATCCGCGGTTCCGGGACGACCGGGTGCGGGCCGTCGCGGCCAGCGAGCCGCTCGGCGAACCGGTGGCCCGGCTGGCGGAGACGCTGACCCGCCGGGCCGGCGAACCGGAGTGGTTGTTCTGGCGGGGTGCGACCTGGGCCTACCTGGCGTACCTGGTCGTGGGGCTGGTGGCCTGGCGGCGCCGGGAACGGGCGCTGCTCGTCCTCGCCGGGCTGAGCCTGGGCAACCAGCTCTCCGTGCTGGTGGTGAACAACGCCCAGGCCGCCCGCTACATGGCCGCCCCGCTCGTCCTCGGGGTCCTGCTGCTGCCGCTTGTCGCCGCCGGCCCGCCACGGGCCCGGTCCGCCCGTGTCGCGCCGTCACCGGACCGGGCCGGGACACCCCCGCTGTCGGTCAGCGACATCACCATCTCGCCCGCCGGTTGAGACCCCGGCGACCGGCGAGCGGTCGTGGGGCTCGCGCCGCCCGCCGCGGCGTCGGCGGGATCGGGCCGGGCCACGGCGCCGGCACGCCCGTCGGGCCGGCGGCGGGCGGTCAGGCCAGGGTGGAGGAGCGCGGGTAGGCGTCGGCCGGGTCGGTCAGGACGTTGACCAGGTACGGCACCCCGGCGTCGAAGGCCCGTTCGAGCGCCGGGGCCAGCTCGGCCGGCTTCGTCACCGTCTCACCGGCCCCACCGAGTGCGGAGACCACCTGGTCGTACCGCAGCCCCGGCTGCAGGTCCGCGGCGACGTCGTAGCCGTACATGGCGCGCATCGGGTGCTTCTCCAACCCCCAGATGCCGTTGTTGCCGACCACGATGACCACGGGCAGCTTCTGCCGCACCAGCGACTCGACGTCCATCAGCGAGAAACCGGCGGCGCCGTCCCCCATCAGCACGCAGATCTGCCGGTCCGGGTAGCTGACCCGGGCCCCCATCGCGTACCCCAGGCCGGTGCCGAGGCAGCCGAACGGGCCGGGGTCGAGCCAGGTGCCGGGCTGGGCCGGTTCGAGGTAGCGGCCGGCGTACGAGACGAAGTCGCCGCCGTCGCCGATGGTGACCGCGTCCGGGGCGAGGACGCGACGCAGCTCGCCGTAGACCCGGGCCGGCTTGATCGGGTCGGTGTCGGCGGCCATCGCCGCCGCGTCCCGGTCCCGCGCCGCCTCCTCCGCGGCGCGCAGTTCGGCCAGCCACGGCTCGTGGTCGGCCCGGTCGCCGCGGTGGTCCGCGAACGCGGTCAGGATCAGCCGCAGGTCGCCGGCCGGGCTGACCGCCGGCTGTACGTGCGTGGCACGCTGGCTCGGGGCGTCGACGACGTGCACCACCGTCGCGTCGCCGAAGTCGCCGAAGTTCAGCCGGAAGTCGAGCGGGGTGCCGATCACCGCCACCACGTCGGCCCCACCGAGCGCGACCCGGCGGGCCTTGGAGAAGTGCAGCGGGTGGCCGGGGGGCAGGGCACCCCGCCCCATCCCGTTGGTGAAGACCGGCACCCGCAGCGCCTCGGCGGCGGCTCGCAGCGCCTCGACCGCGTCCGCGGCGTACACGTCGGAACCGGCGACGACGACCGGGCGCCGCGCCTGCGCGATCAGCCGGACGGCGGTGGCGACCTCGTCCGGGTCCGGCTCGATCACCGGTACGGTCGGCGCCGGCAGCTCCGCCTCCCCGGTGGAGAAGATCACCTCCAGCGGAAAGTCGAGAAAGACCGGACCACGGTGCGGGGTGAGCGCGGTGTCGAGGGCGCGCCCGACCGCACCGGCCACGTCGTCGGTGGCGAGGACGGTGGCGGCGTGCTTGGTCACCGGGGCGACCAGTGGGACGTGGTCGATCTCCTGGAGGCTTCCCGCCCCCCACCGGAAGGCGGGTGCCCGGCCGCCCAGCACCAGCACCGGGGAGGCGTTGAAGTACGCACTGGTCAGCCCCGAGATGCCGTTGGTGACCCCGGGCCCGGCGGTGAGGACGGCGAGCCCGGGTCGGCGCTGGAGCTTGGCGACCGCCTCGGCGGCGAAGACCGCGGACTGCTCGTGCCGGACGTCGTAGATCGGGAACCCGCTGCGGTGCGCGGCGTCGTAGAGCGGGAAGACGTGACCGCCGGAGAGGGTGAACATCTCCCGTACGCCGTACCCGCGCAGCGCCGCCAGCGCCAGCTCGCCACCGTGCCCCTCGACCCGCTCGGTCATCGTCGCTCCCCTCGTCCGTGGCCGAGGTCACAGGTTACCGGCCGGTCACCACGGGGTTCGGCCATGGTCCGTGGGCGGTCGCGGTCCCCGGTCGGCGACCCGCCACCGGCCTCACCGGCCGGTGAAGTCGGGCTTGCGCTTGGCGATGAAGGCGGCCATCCCCTCCCGCCGGTCGTCGGTGGCGAACAGCGACGCGAACAGCTGGCTCTCCCAGGCCAGCCCCGAGGCGAGGTCCAGCTCCAGGCCGCCGTCGATCGCCAGCTTCGCCGCCCGCAGCGCCTGGGCCGGGCCGGTGACGTACGGCCGGACCAGGGCGACCGCCTCGTCGTACACCGCGTCGGCCGGGACCACCCGGTCGACCAGGCCGATCCGCAGCGCCTCGGCCGCGTCGACCATCCGACCCGACATGATCAGGTCCTTGGCCCGGGCCGGACCGACCAACCGGGCGAGCCGCTGCGTACCACCCGCACCCGGGATGATGCCGAGCTTGATCTCCGGCTGGCCGAGCTTGGCGTCCTCGGCGGCCACCCGCCAGTCACAGGCCAGTGCCAGCTCGCAGCCGCCGCCGAGGGCGTATCCGGTGATCGCCGCGACCACCGGCTTCGGGATCCGGGCCAGCGCCCCGATCGCGGCGGAGATGTCGGCGGCCCGCTGCACCATGTCGACGTACGACATGTCGGCCATCTCCTTGATGTCCGCACCGGCCGCGAAGACCTTCTCCCCGCCGTACACCACGACCGCCCGGATCTCGGGGTCGGCGGCGACCTGCGTGGCGGCGGCCCGCAACTCCTCCTGCACCTGGACGTTCAGGGCGTTCATCGGCGGCCGGTCCAACCGGATCGTGCCGATACCGTCGCTGGTCTCCACCCGGACGAAGTCGCCCACAACCCACCTCCACATCACGGTCGCGTGGCCCACCTTAACGCCCGATCAGCAGTCGCGGCGTGGACCGGGTCCGTTCGGCGCCGACGGCCGGCAGGGTGGCGGGGTTCTCGTTACCCTGGGCGACGTCGGCCGTGGGCCCGATCTTCCCGCGGCACGGCGTGTCGGGCCGCCCCGGAGGCGGTGACGTGACGGCCCACCAGGACGGACGACGACCCACCAGGACGATGACCTACCACGACGGATGACGACCTACTACGACGAGGGCCAGGTACGGGTCACCTCGGAGGTGGTCCGGGTCGCGGGGCGGGCGTACCCGCTGCGGGACATCGCCCGGATCTGGCACGTCCGGGCCGGACGCCGCTGGGGCGTCCTGGCCGGACGCGGCGCCCTGCTGGTGTCCCTCGCCGGCCCGTTGGTCGCCGCCGTGGCCGTCCTCCTGGTCGCGGTACGCCTGCGTGCCCCGCTCGCCGTCACGGTCGCCGCCGTCGGGGTTTCCGTCCTGCTCGGACTGGCCGCCGCCCCGGTCACCGACCTTCTGCTCGACCGGATCGACCGCAGCTACGACCAGGGCAGCCACCACCTGGAGATCTGGGCGCAGTGGCGGGGCAGGCCGGTGCGGCTGCTCCGCACCGGCGACGCGTCACGGTTCGGCCGGATCTACCGTGCCCTGCAGCGGGCGGTCGAGCAGCACACGACGGACAGTGCCCGCCGCTGACCACGCCGACCGTCCATCCGGTGGGGTGGCCCGGGCCGACGCGGCACGTCGCCGCCACGGTTGACGGGCGCGCTTTGCTGGAATGGTGACGCTCTATTACCGGGACGACACGGTGCGGGTCACCTCCGACGTCATCCAGGCGAACGGGCACGTGGTGCCGGTCGCCGAGGTGACCTACGTCTGGCACACCCGCGGCCCCGGCACCGCCCGGACCCGGACCCGGCTGCTCGGCCGGGGCGTGTTGATCTTCCTCTTCTCGATTCCGCCGCTGGTCGCGGTGATCTGTGTGCTGTCGCTCGCCTACTCCGCCCACGAGCGGAACCAGTGGCGGCTCGCCGCGGTGATCCTGGCCGCCTGCGCGGTCGGGGCCTTCGCGCTCATGCCGTTCCTGGAGCTGCCGCTGACCTGGCTGGACCGCTCCTACGAGAAGGGCGTCCGGGTCCAGGAACTCTGGGTGCAGTACCAGGGCCGGGAGGTCATGCTGGTCCGCACCGCCGACGCGCTCCGGTTCGGCCAGATCTACCGGGCCATCCAACGGGCCGTCGAGCAGCACGGCGCGGAACGCTGACGCCGGGTACGTCAGGGCGCCGGTGACCGGGGGGTGCGTGACGGCCCGGACGCCCGCCGGCCGCCGTCGGTCTGGCGGGCGCCGGCCAGGGTGACCGGCAGCGCCGCCAGGCCCCGGATCAGCACGCTGGGGCGCCAGGCGAGCTGCTCGACCGGCACCGCCAGCCGCATCCCGGGGAACCGACGGGCCAGCGCGCCGAAGGCGACCTGTCCCTCCAGCCGGGCCAGCGGCGCGCCGAGGCAGTAGTGGACGCCGTGCCCGAAGGCGAGGTTCGGCACGGCCGGCCGGTCCAGGAGCAGCCGGTCGGGGTCGGGGAAGCGGTCCGGGTCCCGGTTGGCCGCCGCCAGCGACACCAGCACGACGGCACCGGCGGGAATGAGCTGCCCGCCCAGCTCGACCGGTTCCACCGCGGTCCGGAAGGTCGCGGTCTGCACCGGTCCCTCGTAGCGCAGGCACTCCTCGACGACCCCCGGCAGCAGCTCCGGCTCGGCCACCACCCGCGCCCACCGCGCCGGCTCCGACAGCAACAGCAGCACGCCGTTGGCGATCAGGTTGGTCGTCGTCTCGTGGCCGGCGAGCAGCAGCAGGTAGACCATCGAGGTCAGCTCGTCGTCGGTCAACCGGTCGCCCTGGTCCCGGACGGTGAGCAGGGCCGTGAGCAGGTCGTCGCCCGGGTGCCGACGCTTGTCCGCCAGCAGCCCGCGGACGTGGTCCAGCAGGGCCAGCACCGCCGGAACCCACCCGGCCACGTCCATCGGACCGGCGAGGACCGCGTTGACCCAGCCCCGGAAGGCGCTCCGGTCCTCGGCGGGGATGCCGAGCAGCTCGCAGATCACCTCGATCGGCAGCGGGGCGGCGTACGCGTCGAGCAGGTCCACCGTGGCGGCGCCGGTTCGGGCGGCCGTGGCGGCGAGGTCGTCGAGCAGGCGGTCCGCGATCTGCTCGATCCACGGACGCATCGCGGCGACCCGACGGGGGGCGAAGGGTCCGGAGACCAGCCGACGCAGCCGGGTGTGGTCCGGCGGATCGGCGGAGAGCATGTGCCGGTTCAGCGCCCGCTCGACCTCCTCCGGCACCAGCGTCCGGAAGTTGACCCCGCCGGCCGGCTTCGCGGCCTTGCTCAGTCGCGGGTCGCCCAACGCCCGCTGCGCGTCGTCGTACCGCGTCACCAGCCACGCGGTGGTGCCGGTCGGCAACGTGATCTCGACCACCGGGCTCTCGCGGCGTATCCGCGCCAGTACGTCGTGCAGATCCCAGCCGCTGGCGAGGGGATTGGCAACGGGTGCGGTCGACACGGCCTCTGCTCCCGGTCCTCGTTCCGGCTCCGCCGGGGCGGCGGGTCCGCCGGCGGCAGACGCGGTCGATTGTCACGGCATCTCACGACAGATGTCGACATGGAACCCGACAGTGTCGAAATCCCCCTCCTCACACCTTCACCACCTCGCGTCCCAGCGGCCAGAACGCGGCCGGGACCAGCTTGAAGTTCGCGATGCCGAACGGGATGCCGATGATCGTGACGCAGAGTGTGACCGCCGCGACGATGTGGGCCAGGGCGAGCCACCATCCGGCCAGCACCACCCAGAGCACGTTCGCCAGTCCGGAAGCGAGCCCGGCCCCGGGCTTGGTCACCAGGGTGCGGCCGAACGGCCAGAGCGAGTAGGACGCCAGCCGCAGCGCGGCGACCCCGAACGGGATGGTCACGACCAGCGCGAAGCAGACCAGCGCCGCGAGGCCGTAGCCGACGGCGAGGACGATGCCGCTGCCGAAGATCAGCCAGAGGACGTTGAGGAGGAACCGCACCATGCGACCAGGGTGCACCGGCACGGCAAACAGGGCCCGTCACGCCGCCGGCCCCCGGTCGGTCGGTCAGCCGGGCACGTACAGCTCGTCGATCTCGGAGCGGAACGGCAGCGCCACCGAGGCGCCCAGTTTGCGCGCACAGGCCGCCCCGGCCGCGCTGGCCCAGCGGACCGCGTCGACCAGGTCCCGTCCCTCACCCCAGGCCACCGCGAGCGCCCCGGTGAACGCGTCACCGGCGGCGGTGGAGTCGACCAGCTCCACCTTGACCGCCGGCACGTGCAGCGCGGTGCCGTCCCGGTCGCCGTACCAGGCGCCCTGCCGGCCCAGGGTCAGCACCGCCCGGGGGACGACGTCGAGCAACGCCCCGGGTTCGGCGTAACCCGGCCCGATGATGGCTCGGGCCTCGGCCTCGTTGACCACCAGCAGGTCCACCAGGTCGAGCAACTCGACCGGGACCGGTTGCGCCGGCGCCGCGTTGAGCAACACCCGGGTACCGGACTCCCGGGCGGCCCGGGCCGCCTCGGTCACCGTCTGCACCGGGATCTCCAGCTGCGCGACCAGGACGTCCGCCTGCCGAACCGCGGCCAGTTCGGCCTCGGTCAGCCCGACGAAGGCCGAGTTGGCCGCCGGGGTCACCACGATGGTGTTCTCCCCGTCCGCGTCCACGGTGACGATCGCCACGCCCGAGGAGCCGTACACCACGCGGATCCGCTCGGTGTCGACTCCGGCGGCGGCGATGCGGGCCTTGAGGGTCACCCCGAACGCGTCGGAGCCGATCGCGCCGAGCAGCGCCGTGTCGCCACCGGCCCGGCTGGCCGCGATCGCCTGGTTGGCACCCTTGCCGCCGGCCACCATGACGAAGTCGGTACCGAAGACGGTCTCCCCCGGCTTCGGCAGCACCGCCGTGGTCACCACCAGGTCCATGTTGGCACTGCCCATCACGACGATTCGCGGTCGCTGCCGTCCCACCGACACCTCCCGATCCGGCGAATGCCCGAGTCTAGAGCGGATGGGCGCCGAACGCTTCTGGCAGGCTGCACGGCATGGGCCAGATGCCGATCGGAGTGCTGTACCGCGGCCACACCCCGCCGGAGCAGCTGCCGGCGTACGCCCGGCTGGTGGAGCGGCTCGGCTACGACGAGCTGTGGGTGGTGGAGGACTCCTTCTTCGGCGGCGCCGTCTCCACCGCCGCCGTCGCGGCGGCGGCGACCGACACCCTCCGCATCGGCATCGGCATCCTGCCGGCGGTGTTCCGCAACCCGGCGTTGGCCGCCATGGAACTGGCCAACCTGGCCCGGCTCTTCCCGGGACGGATCCTGCCCGGTTTCGGGCACGGCAGGTCGGCCGGGGTACGCCGGGTCGCGGCCGGCCACCCGTCCCCGCTGGCGGTGCTCGGCGAGACGGTCACGGCGGTCCGCGCGCTGCTCGCCGGCCAGACCGTCACCGTGACCGGCCGGCACGCCCGCCTCGCCGAGGTGGCGCTGGAGTTTCCGCCGGAGCGGCCGCCGCCGATCGCCACGGGCGTCCGCAACGCGCGTTCGCTGCGGCTGTCCGGCCGGGTCGCCGACGGCACGGTCCTGGCCGGGTGCGCGAGCCCCGAGTACGTCCGCTGGGCCCGACGCCTCATCGACGAGGGGCGCCGGGAGGCCGGGCGGACCGACGACCATCGGCTCACCGTCTACGTCCACCTGGACCTCGACGAGACCCGGGACAGCGCCCGGCGGGAGATCGCCACCCGGCTCGTCGACGGCGGGCCGCTCTCCCCGGCCGACGCCGAACTGGCCGACGAACTCGCCGCGCTGCTGGCCGCCGCGCCCGGCGTGGCGGCACTGGCGGCGGCGCTGCCCGAGCGCTTCCTGGAGCGGTTCGCGGCGGCCGGCACCGCCGAGCAGTGTGCGGCGGCGGTGGCCCGGCTCCGCGACGCCAGCGCGGACGCGGTCGTCCTCGTCCCGCCGCGCGACGCCCCGTCGGCGGTGGCCCAGCTCACCCTGGCGGCGGAGTCGCTGCTGCCGATGCTGCGCGCCGCCACCGGCTGACGGGGTGCCCGGGGCCGGCTCAGGCGGCCCGGGCGGTGAACCGGTCTCCGACCCGGTCGACCACCAGCGGCACGCCGAACGTCTTCGACAGGTGCTCCCCGGTGATCGTCTCCGTGATCGGCCCCTGCGCCACGATGCCGCCCTCACGCAGCAGCAGCGCGTGGGTGAATCCCGGCGGGATCTCCTCGACGTGGTGGGTGACCAGCACCAGCGCGGGCGAGTCCGCGTCGTGGGCCAACTCGGCCAGCCGGGCCACCAGATCCTCCCGGCCGCCCAGGTCGAGGCCGGCAGCCGGCTCGTCGAGCAGCAGCAGCTCCGGGTCGGTCATCAGCGCCCGGGCGATCTGCACCCGCTTCCGCTCGCCCTCCGACAGGGTGCCGTACCGCCGGTCGGCCAGCGCGGCCACACCGAGCTGGCCGAGCAGCGCGTTCGCGCGTGCCTCGTCCAGCTCGTCGTACTGCTCGCGCCAGCGGCCGACCACCGACCAGGCGGCGGTCAGCACCACGTCCCGGACCCGTTCGTCGGCCGGGATCCGCTCCGCCAGCAGGGCTGTGGTCAGGCCGATCCGGGTACGCAGCTCGGAGAGGTCGACGCGGCCGACGCGCTCACCGAGCACGTGCACCACCCCGGTGGTCGGGTGCAGCCGCGCCGCCGCCAGGTTCAGCAGCGTCGTCTTCCCCGCGCCGTTCGGCCCCAGCACGACCCACCGCTCGGCGGCCGTCACCCGCCAGGTCAGGTCATCGAGCAGCGCGTTCCCGGAGCGCATGACGGTGACCCGGTGCAGGTCGATCACCACGTCCGGGCCCGGCGGCGGTACGTCGTCACCGGCGTCGGTGCCCGCTGCGGCACCGGCGGAGAGGTAAACGGGGTTGTCACGCACCCATCCATCCAACCACGCACCCGACCGTCCCTCACGGGACCCTCCGGGCCGCCCGCGCGGGGTGGTCGCCGGGCGTGGCCCGGCCCTCGCGGCCCGGTGGTGGGCGGGCCCACGCCCCACGCGGCGCGGGCCCGCCCACGTCGCGTCAGACCCGGGTGATCCGGACCGCGTCGGCGATCACCAGCCCGGTGCCGGCGGTCCACCGGCTCACCCCCACCTTGTTGCCCTCGCCGGCGGCCAGGGTGAAGGTGCCCAGGTTGCGCCACGTCCCACCGCCGGAGCGCTGGTCGACGTAGACGGTCTGGTTACCGCTCGGCGTGACGATGATGTAGGGCGCGGCGCTGTTGTAGCCGGAGTTGGCCGGGTACCAGACCTCGACGCGGTAGCTGGCCGTGGCCGGGATGTTCGCCCGGTACCAGGCCGGGTCGCTGGCCGCGACCGGGTCGGCGAACCGGTAGTCGGAGCCGTACCGCTGGCTGGAGTAGCTGGACGTACCCCAGTTGCTGCTGGCGGTGAACGCCCCGGAGGTGCTGTTGTCGATGGTCACCGACCAGCTCGGCGACGGGTTGCTCGAACCGGTGACGAGCTGCATGTAGTAGGTCCAGTTCCAGTTCGGCCCCGGGTCGGTGTGGGTCGCCCCGGGCACCTGGTTGTGGCCGATGATGTGGCTACGGTCCTTCGGGATGCCGTACCGGTCGCAGAGGTGGCGGGTCAGCGCGGCCGAGGAGCGGTACATGGCGTCGGTGAACCAGGACGCCTGGTTGACGTAGCCCTCGTGCTCGATGCCGATCGACTGGGTGTTGTACGTCCAGTTGCCGGCGTGCCAGGCGATGTCCTTGTCCCGGACCGACTGGGTCACCGCGCCGTCCGAGGAACGGACCACGTAGTGCGCGCTGACCTGGGCCGAGGGGTTCTGGAACCAGCTGATCGTGCCGGCGTACGACCCCTGGGCCACGTGGATCACCACGTAGTTGATCTGGTACGTCGACTCGCGGTTGGAGACGGTGTAGTTGGCCGAGTGCGCCGGAGCCCAGGCGGCCGGCCCGTAGTCGGTGCTCATGATGCCCACGCCGTCCGTGCTGCCCAGCGGGGCGACGTTGGCCAGGGCACCCCGCTCGGGGGCGACCTTCCGGGGCGCGAGGCGGACCGGCCCGCCGTCGGTGGCGGCGTCGACGCCGGTGGCGAGCAGGTCGTAGACGGCGTCGGCGTAGAGCCGGGCGACGGCCGGGTCGCTCGCGCCGCCGTACCGGGCGACGACGCCGTACCAGCGGTTGACGTCGGCGCGTTGGGCGGCGGTCAGCCCGGCGGCGTCGGCGTACGAGCGCAGCACCGCGGCCGCCCCGGTGATGTTGGCGGCGGTGTCGGTTCGCAGGGTCGCCGCGTCGAGGCCGGTCAGCGTGACCGCCTCGTCCAGGGTCCGCACCTGCGGGTTGCTGGCCAGGTGCATCACACCGTAGCCGTTGGAGGCGCTCGGCGCCCCGGCGTGGCCGTCGAGGTGGGTCTCGGCGTAGCCGAGGGCGACCAGCAGGTCGCGGGGTACGTCGTAGCGGGCCGCCGCCCGCTCGAAGGCGGTCGCCATCGGCCCGGACCGGGCGGGCAGGACGCCGGCCGACGGTCCGCCCACCCCGTCGCTGCCGGCGGGGCGGGCGGCCGCCGCCTGACCGGTCACGCCGAGGGTGAGGGAGGCGATGAGTGCGGCACCGAGCAGGTGGCTCAGGCGCGGCTGGAGATGCCGAACGGTCACGGTCACTCCTCTCGGGTGCACGGACGCCCTGGGGGTGTGGGCGCCGGTGGCCGTACCGTATAGTGTTGCATTCGTCTATGTCGAGAGATTGCACTCGACTGACGATTGATGAAAACTATCTACATGTCGCGCGGACGGGTGTGCCCAGGCTCCGGTGTGTCCCGTGTGTGGGCGGTGACGGCGACGGCGTGGGCCACCAGCCGGCGCCGGCCTGGTCCAGCCCGGACACCCGCACGGCGGACCGCCCGATGTGGGCAACGTCACGACCCGGTCGACGATGCGCGTCGTCACCCGGCCGACGCCGCCGCGACCGCGGCTCAGTCGACGGTGGACCCGAAGACCTCGTCGCGGACCGCGTCGAGTGCGACCCGCAGGGCACCACGCAGCACCGGCTCCTCGGTCAGCTCGGTCGGCACCACCCGGGGCGCGACCAGGGTGATGGCCGCCACCTCGTGCTGCACCCGGTCGGCCAGCGCGGTACCACCGGCCTGGCCGACCTCGCCGGCCAGCACCACCAGTGGCGGGTCGAGTACGACACAGCTACTGGCCACCCCCAGCGCCAGTCGACGTGCCACCTCGTCGAGCACCGGGCCACCGGCCGTGCCCGCGGCGATCGCGGCCCGGATCGCGTCCGCGGCCGAGCCGGCCCGGAAGCCGCGCTCGCGCGCCACCGCGCGGATGGCGTCCGCCCCGGCCAGTTGCCCGAACGGAGGCTTCGCCCGCCGGGAGGCGTCCCGGTGAATCTCCGCTCCCGGCACCGGCAGGTACCCGATCTCGCCCGCCGCGCCGGTGCTGCCGCGGTGCAGCCGCCCGTTCAGCATGATCGCCAGACCGATGCCGACACCCAGCCACACCAGGACGAAGTCCGTCACCCCGCGCGCCGCCCCCGACTCCGCCTCGGCGACGGCGGCCAGGTTGACGTCGTTCTCGAAGACGACGGTGGTGTCGAGATCCTCGCGCAGCGCGGCGAGGAGGCCACGGTGCCAGCGCGGCAGGTTGAACGCGAAGGTGATGTCCCCGGTGTTCGGGTCGACCAGACCCGGCGTACCGAGTACCACCCGGCGGACGCCGCCGAGGTCGACGCGGGCCTCACTCGCCGCCTGCACCACCGCGTTGTGGACCACGCCGACCGGGTCGTCGGTGTCGCGGGTCGACTGTTCCACCCGGCCGATCACCTCGCCGGTGATGTCGGCGCAGGCGGCCACCACCCGGTCCGGTCCGACGTCGACACCGACCACGTACGCGCTCTCCGGCCGTACGGCGTAGAGCTGGGCGTTCGGGCCCCGCCCGCCGGCCTGTTCGCCGACCCGGGTCACCAGGCCCCGCTCCTCCAGCCGTTCCACGAGCTGGGAGGCGGTGACCTTGGACAGCCCGGTCAACTCACCCAGCTGCGCACGGGTGAGCGGACCCCGCGTGAGCAACAGCTCCAGCGCCGCGCGGTCGTTGAGAGCGCGGAGCAGACGGGGGGTACCGGGCAACCGGGTGTTGGCCATCGCGTCCTCTTACTTTAGGTAAGGTTTCCTAACCAACAGGCTAACGTTCATGGGAGTAGACGTAGCGTAATGGCCCGGAGGGCCGGACTCGCTAAGCCGATCCGGTGCCCTCACTCCCGGGACGGACCTCCCCGACCCCGACGCTCGGCGGTGGGCGACGGCCCGACGGGGGAGCAGCTCCGTCCGCCGACACGGCGGCCCGGTCACCGCCCCGCAGGCGGATCCGCTCCGGTACGCCACGTGCGCCCGCACCAGACCACAGGAGGATTCGTGCCGATCGACCACGGGCTCCGCCGGCTCGCCCTGGGTACGCTGCTCGCCGCCTTTCCCGGGACCACCCCGCCCGGCTGGGCGCTCGACCTCGTCGCCGAGGGCCTGGCCGGACACACCCTGTTCGGTCGGAACATCGGTCGTCCCGACCAGGTCGCCGCACTCACCGCCGCGCTGCGCGAGGCTCGGCCGGACGTCCTGGTGGCGGTCGACGAGGAGGGCGGGGACGTCACCCGGCTCGCCCACGCCACCGGCAGCCCCTACCCCGGCAACGCCGCCCTCGGCGTGGTCGGCGACGTCGCCCTGACCCGTCGGGTGTACCGCGCGATCGGTGACGACCTGGCGGCACTCGGGATCAACCTCAACCTCGCCCCGACCGTCGACGTCAACACCGCCGACGACAACCCGATCATCGGCACCCGCTCGTTCGGTGCCGACCCGGCACAGGTCGCCGCGCACGCCGCGGCGGCGGTGGCGGGCCTGCAGGCGTCCGGGGTCGCCGCCTGCGCCAAACACTTCCCCGGGCACGGCGCCACGATCGCCGACTCACACCTGGAACTGCCCACCGTGGACGTACCGGTCGACGTGCTGCGAGGCCGCGACCTGCCTCCCTTCGCGGCCGCGGTCGGCGCGGACGTCAAAGCGATCATGACCGCCCACATCCGGGTGCCCGCGCTGACCGGCGACGACCCCGCCACGTTCAGCCGCGCCGTCCTGGTCGACCTGCTCCGCACCGAGTACGCCTTCCCGGGGGCGGTCCTCACCGACGCGTTGGAGATGAGGGGCGCCGCGGCGACCGCCGGTGGTGTCGGGCCCGCCGCCGTCCGGGCCCTCGCCGCCGGCGCGGATCTGCTCTGCATCGGCGCCCAGGTCGACGCCGACCTGGTCGAGACGGTGGTCACCGAGATCGTGGCGGCGCTGCGCGACGGGCGACTCGCCGTCTCCCGCGTCGAGGAGGCCGCCGAGCGGGTGGCCGCCCTGGCCGCCTGGGCGCGGGTCGACGACGCCCGGGTCGCCGACGCCCGGAGCACCACCGGCCCGGACGGCGAGCCGGGTGAGGCGGCGCTCGGCTACGCCGCCGCCCGGCGCGCCGTCCGCGTCGAGGGTGTGGTGGAGCACCTGGACAACCCCCTGGTGGTGCAGCTCTTCTCCGCCTCGACGATCGCCGAGGGGCGCGTGCCGTGGGGCCTCGGGCCGCACCTTGACGGCATCGAGCAGCTCCGGGTCGTCGCCACCGAGGTCGACGCCGACAGCCTGCGTGCCCGGGCCGGCGGTCGGCCGATCGTGCTGGTCGGCCGACGGCTGCACCAGCTACCCGGCGGGCCGGAGCTCATCGAGGACCTGGCCGCCCGCCACCCGGTCACCGTCGTGGAGATGGGCTGGCCGTCGGGCTGGCGGCCGGCCGGCGCCCGCGCGGTCGTCATGACGTACGGCGCCAGTCACGCCAACGGTCGGGCCGCCGCCGAGGCCCTCGGCCTGGCCGGCTGATCCAGTTTTTCTCACTGGTCGGGAAAGTCGGTCAAGTACCCGAACAGCCAGTTCGGGCGGTTCCCCCGCCCGCTTGTGGCGCGACACAGCCGGTACGTAGCGTTACCGGGGTGGCGACGGCGAGGCCGCACCCGACCCGGCACATCTCGGCGCTGAGCTCGGCCTGGGAGAGGACGCGGGCCGTGGACCGCACCGCTTGCGGCGATCCATGGCCCGCGGGCGCCCCGGGGACCCCGGCGCCGGGCCGGGCGACGGTCGAGATCACGGGCGCCGCCCCGCGGTGATGCCGTAGGCGGACCAGCCGCGGTCGGGGAAGCCGGCCGCCTCGGCGACGCGGGCCGCGCCGGGATCGTCGGGGGCGTGCAGGTAGGTCGGCACCAGGCCCTCGTCGAGGATCCGCCGTGCCGCCTGGGCCACCAGCCGCCGGGCCAGCCCCTGTCCGCGGTACGCCGGCGCGGTGCCGACGGCCAGCTCGTGGCCGTACCCGTCGTGGCGTTTGATGCCCACCCCGGCGGCGTATCCGCCGTCCGGTGCCCACGCGACGAGCACCTCGCCGCCGAAGGGACGCAGCCAGTCCGGCACCGCCGGGTGGTCGTGATCCACCCACTCGCCGAGGTCGGGGCCGGGTGCCGGGGCGAGCGTGTACCGGAACACCGCCCGGTGGGCCGACCACCGTGGGCGGTCGAGTACGGCGGGCAGGCGGCGGAGGAACTCGGCCATCGGCAGCCGCGCCAGCGCGCGGACGGCGGCGGTGTACGCCGGTGGCACGGACAGCACCGCCCCGGCGGGGGTCCCGACACCGATCACCGGGTGGATCGCCCCGTCCCAGCCCGGCTGGGTACGCCGGTCGGAGCCGACGACGTCCAGCGCCCGGCCCGGCGGCCACCGCCCCAGCCAGCGCACCAGGTGGTGGTGGAGGCGTCGGTCGGGCATCCGTCGCACGTCCGTCTCCGTCCCGGGCACGGCCGGGGAGGCCACCCTCGGCGCACCCGACAGGGCCCGCAATCCCCGGCCAGCCTATCGGGACGAGCGACAAAAATCGATATCTCTAGATGAAATCACCGAAGCCCGGGGATGCCACCCGAAACGGCCGGATGGCCGGACCGGGCCGGACGGCCGGGGAACCCGCCCGGAGGACGAGGGACGTGCGCTCGAAGACGCGGTTGGAAGACGTGGCTGGAAGGCGGAGCTAGAAGACGTAGCGCTCGGCCAGCGTCTGGTAGTCGAACTGCTCGTCGTCGGCGAACCAGAGCTGGGACTCGTACTTCGCCTCGTCCACGCTCCCCGAGGCGTGGACGAGGTTGGCGACCGCCTTGCCGGTCTCCTCGGCGTGCGCCTTCGACATGTGCGCGAAGTCGCCCCGGATGGTCCCCGGCGCGGCCTGGGCCGGGAACGTCGGCCCGATGATCCGGCGAACGTTGGCCACCGCGTCCACCCCTTCGAGCAGCAGGGCGACGACCGGGCCCTGCTGCATGTAGGCGGCCGTGGCGTCGTAGACGCTCTTGCCGAACCGTTCCTCCAGGTCGAAGTAGTGCCTGCGGGTGAAGTCCGGGTCCATCTGCTTCATCTTCAGCCCGACGATCTTCAGCCCGGCGTCCTCGAAGCGCTGCACCAGTCGCCCGACCAACCCCCGCGCCACCGCGTCGGGCTTGAGCAGGACAAGAGTCCGTTCCGTGGCAGCCACCGTGGCCCCTCCTCGATCAGGTGGTCCGGGCCGTCGTGAACTGGTTCCACCGGCTGCCCGAGGACGTGGCCGTCGGGTCGCCGCTCCAGCGACAGGCCGTTGGGACCACGATAGTAGTAGCCACCGGCGGCGAGACGGCCGCACCGGTGTGCCTCCGACGTGCGACTCCGGTCGACGGCAGCCCGGCCCGGGCTCCGGCCGGTGGCGGCCGCCCCGCGTGGCGTGCGAACCGTCCCCGCTACCCGCCCGAGTCGGGGCGTTCCACGGTCTCGCTCGTCGGCAGCCGGGGCGTGCGCGGCACCGGCTGCTGGTACGCCGGGTCGGGCAGTCCCAGCCGCAGCGCCAGGTACGGCTGGCCGAGGCCGGCGAGCATCCGGCGCAGGAGCTGCCGGGTGACCGGGACCTCGACCGCTCCGCTCAACGGCACCAGGGTCACCCCGAAGCGGGTGGCGGTCAGCCACACCGCGGAGAGGGCCTCCCCGGCCCGCAGCCAGCTCTCCGGCTCGTCGTCGTCACCGAAGAGGACCCCGTAGACGGCGGCCTGGTCGTGCCCCGGCCCGACCGGAAGGGTGCCGACGCGGCCGAAGTCCCGGGCCGGGACGGTGGTCTGCGGCGCGCGCTCCAGCAACACGTCGGCGGGGAGTCCGCTGCCCTTCGACGCCGCCCGGCTGGTCCAGTACTCCAGCTCCTCCCGTACCGCCGGATCGTCGGCGAGCAGTTCGCCGGCCCGCCCCGCCGCCGCGGCGAGTTCGATCACCTGGTCGTCGCGAAGGATCTGCAGCCGGACACCCTGCGGCACGGCCGCGGCGACGATCGCGTCCAGCGCCGCCCGCGGTACCTCCTGGTCGCTGACGGGCCGGCGGTCGGTGTGCCGCTGCGGAATCCGGCTGGCCAGCTCGATCGCGTCCGGCGGGGCCGGGGCCTGTCCGGTGGGGGTGATCCGGGCGAGCAGGTCGGGACGGGCCGGGTCCGGGAGCCGGTCGACCCGCACCGTCCAGCCGTCGGCGACGAGGGAGATCCGGGCGTGGTGCAGTGCGGCGCCACAGCTCATCATCAGCAGCCGGTGCTCGGGGTCGCCGGGGCCCAGCCGCCGCTCCTCGGCGACGGAGAGCTCGAGCAACCCGGGTTCCACCCGCCAGTGCCAGGGCTGGGTGTTGTGTACCGAGGGCGCGTGTGCCGCGTTCTCCGCGGCGCGGGCGAGGGCGTCGGTCGCGGACCGGTTTCCCCCGGACGTTGCATCGATCATCGCCTGATCCCCTCCGTCCTGCACCCATCGTGCCGCATTCCCCGACGATTCGCGCGTCATTGGGCACACCGGGAGACCAACGCCACCCCGGCGGCGGGCGGAGCCACCCACCGACCGGCGGCGGGCCCGCCGGCGGGTGCCACCCCCGGCCCTCGCGGTCGTCCGGAACCGGGCCGCCCGCGCCGTGGCGGCGCGGCCGGACCGGGCGGGCGGACCCACGGAGGCCACGGCCGCGGACGGCCCGGCCCCGTACGCTGAGCGCGAACGTCCGCTGCGACCCGGTCCCGCACCTCGACCTCGACACCGGCCCGGAGCCGGCCCCGTACGCTGAGCGCGTAAGTCCGCTGCGGCCTCGGCCCGGGGTCGCTACCTTCGGCCCCATGACGAGTCCACACACCCCACAGGCCCGCAGCGCCGACCCGGCGCACAGCGCCCTCGACGACTCCGTCTACAAGCGACTGCTCGCCGAACGGATCATCTTCCTCGGCACCGAGGTCACCGACGAGGTGGCCAACCGGATCTGCGCGCAACTGCTGCTGCTCGCCGCCGAGCACCCGAACCGGGACATCCACCTCTGGATCAACTCCCCGGGTGGCTCGGTCTCGGCCGGGATGGCCATCTACGACACGATGCAGTTCATCGAGAACGACATCTCCACCGTGGCCCTGGGACTGGCCGGCTCCATGGGACAGCTGTTGCTCTGCGCCGGCACCCGGGGCAAGCGGTACGCGTTGCCGCACGCCCGGATCGTGATGCACCAGCCGCACGGCGGCATCGGCGGCACGGCGGCCGACATCGCCATCCAGGCCGGGCAGATGATGTACACCAAGCGCGTCCTGCTGGAGACGATCGCGCGGCACACCGGACAGCCGTACGAGCGGATCGTGGCCGACGCCGACCGTGACCGTTGGTTCACCGCGGAGGAGGCCCGGGAGTACGGCTTCATCGACCAGGTGATCGCGGGCGCGGCCCAGCTCACCCCGGGCGGCCGGGCCCGAGGGTGAGTCTCGCCCGGCGGCACCACGGACCGGTCGACCGACGGCCCTGTACAGCGGCCACCGAAACCATATCTTTATATTGACCGAATTCGGTTCAGGGTGGAGCAGCATTCGTCGGAATTCAGTTACTGGCGGCGCCAAAGCCACAAGTCGCGACATTCCCCGACCCGCACCGCAATGTGCCCCATCACCCGCTTGCGCGCTTTGACGAGCGATGTGACAACGGCTCCCGCCTCTTGGTCCTCTGTGGAAGGATCATGAATCGACAGGCCGCCGTGCGGCGTATGTCGTCATGCCGGAACGAAAACCGAGCCGGCACGGAAAAGGGGAGGCCACATTGTCACTCCGTGCTGCTCCACCCACCGCCGAACGTATTCACCACGCATTCGAGGAGCAGGCGAGGCGGACCCCGGACGCCACCGCCCTCGTCGTCGGTGTGGAACGGCTCAGCTACGCCGAACTCGACGCACGAGCCGAACGCGTCGCCGCCGCGCTGCGGGCCCGCGGCGCCGGACGCGGCGATCTGGTCGGGGTCTGCCTGCCCCGGACCTCCTGGCTGATTCCCACACTGCTCGGCGTCCTCAAGTCCGGGGCGGCGTACGTGCCGCTCGACCCGAACTACCCGGCCGACCGGTTCCGGCTGATCACCGAGGACGCACGGTCGCGGCTGGTGGTCTGCGACGCGACGACGGCCGGCCTGGCGGCGACCGCCGGGGCGGAGGTGCTCGACGTCGCCGACGTGCCGGCCACGCCGCCGGCCGGCACCGACGTGACCCCGGACGTCGAGGGCGAGCCCGGCGACCCGGCGTACGTTCTCTACACCTCCGGATCGACCGGGGTGCCCAAGGGCGTACCACTGGCCCACGCCAACGCGATGGCGTTCCTGCGCTGGGCCGCCACCGCGTACAGCCCGGACGAGCTGCGGGGAAGCCTCGCCGGCGCCTCGGTCTGCTTCGACTTCTCGATCCTGGAGATCTTCGCGCCGCTGGTGACCGGTGGCACCGTCATCCTCGCCGAGACGGTCTTCGCCCTGCCGGACCTGCCGGCCCGGGACGAGGTGACGATGCTGTGCGGGCCCCCCTCCGCACTCGCCGTCCTGCTCAACCGCCCGCTGCCGGCCGGGGTGCGGACCATCAACTTCGGCGGCGAGGTCCTGTCCCGGGCGCTGTGCACCCGTGCCTGGGCCAACCCCGGCGTCCGCCGGCTGGTGAACCTCTACGGCCCCACCGAGACCACCACCGCCTGCCTGGCGTACGAGGTCCGCCCGGACGACCCCGGCGAGCCCGCGCTCGGGTCGCCGATCGCCGGGGCGCTGCTGTCGATCCGCGACGAGGAGGGCCGGCCGCTGCCCGACGGCGAGGTGGGCGAGCTGTGGATCGCCGGTCCCGGGGTCGGCACCGGTTACCTGCACCGCCCGGAGCTGACCGCGCAACGCTACGTCGACGAGGACGGGCGGCGGCACTACCGCACCGGCGACCTGATCCGGCGGCGGGACGGCCGGTACGAGTTCGTGGGCCGGCGCGACGACCAGGTGAAGGTACGCGGCTTCCGGGTCGAGCTGGGCGAGGTGCAGACCGCCCTGGCCGCCCACCCCCACGTACGGATCGCCGTGGTGCTGGCCCCGCTCGACCCGTACGGCACGCGGCGGCTGGTGGCCTACGTCGAACCGTCCGCCCCGGTCACCGAGACGGAGCTGTCGGCGTACCTGCGCGACCGGCTCCCCAACTTCATGGTGCCGTCCCGGATCGCGGTGCTGGAACGGCTGCCGCTCGGCCCCACCGGGAAGGTCGACCGGGCGGCGCTGCCCGAGGTCGAGTTCGCCCACGCCGACGACGAGGCGTACGTGCCGCCGGTGGGCGAGCTGGAGACCGCACTGGCCCGGCTCGTCGCCGAGGTGCTCGGGCTGCCCCGGGTCGGCCGACACGACCGCTTCACCGACCTCGGCGGACACTCCCTGGCCGCCGCCCGCCTGCTGGCCCGGGTCGCCGACGAGCACGGCGTGTCCATCGGACTCGGCCGGTTCCTCACCGCACCGACCGTCGCCGACCTGGCCCGGGCGCTCGCCCCCGAGGCGGCCCGGCCGGTGCCGGTCCGGGTGCCCCGGCAGCGCCACCCGCTCACCGACGCGCAGCGGATCTTCTGGGTGCTGCGCCAGGTGACCGGGACGCCGTGGGCCTCCACCGTGGGGCTGCGACTCACCGTCGACGGGCTGTCCGACCTGGCCGAGCTGCAGGCCGCCCTCGACGCGGTGGTGGTCCGGCACGAGGCGCTGCGGACCCGTCTCGTCGACGACGGCGACGGCCCGTACGCCGAGGTGTCGCCCCCGGCCCCGGTGCCGGTCACCGAGCTCACCCCCCGCCCGGCCGAGAGTGACGCCGGCCTCGACGAGCAGGAGCGGTGCCGGATCGCCGCCGACTTCGCGGCCCAGCCGTTCCGGCTCGCCACCGACGTGCCCATGATCCGGGTCGGGGTGATCTGGACCGGCCCGAGACAGGCCGACCTCGCCATGGCGATCGACCACACCGCCTTCGACGGTTTCTCGATCGGCCTCCTGATGCGGGAACTGGTCGCGGCCCTCCGCGCGGTCCGCACCGGGGCCGACCCGGTCACCGCGCTCCCCGCGCCGCCCCTGCAGGTCTCCGACGTCGCGGTCGCCGACGAGCAGGCCCGCGCGCAACGGGCCGAGGAGGTCGCCACGTTCTGGCGGACCACCCTGGCCGACGTCACACCCCCGTTCGACCTGCCCGGCAGGCCACGCTCGGCGCCGACCCGGCACGCGGGGCGCCGGATCATCCGGCCGATCGCGCCGACGCTGCACGCCGACATCGCCGCCCTCGCCGAACGCAACGGGGTCACCCCGTACGCCATCTGGGCCGCCGCCCTGGTCGTGCTCCTGGACGGCCTCACCGGGCGTGCGGACACCCTGCTCGGCGTCGCCGCCGCGAACCGCGACCGGCCCGGCACGGAGGCACTCGTCGGGGCGCTGCTCGACGTGCTGCCGATCCGGGTGGACTGCGCCGACGACCCCTCCTTCGCCGGTCTCGCCGCGCGGGTGGCCGGACGGACCGCGCACGCGCTGGCGCACCGCGACGTCGCGATCGGTGACCTGCCCCGGCTCGCCGGGGTGTCCCGGCCGATCGGCACGGGCCTCACCCCGGTCGTGCTGAGCGTGCAGCCGGACGGCATGCCGATGGAGGTCAGCGAGGCCGGCACGACGGTACGGCTGCGCGGCGAACTGGACACCTCCGCGGCGCAGAACGAGCTGACCGTCTACGTCAACGCCACGGTCGACGGCCCGGAGCTGCACGTCGAGTACGACACCGACCGCTTCACCGACGCCGACGGCGAGCGGATGACAGAGCTGCTGCTGCGGATTCTCCGCGCCGGTGTCGCCGAGCCGCACCGGCCGGTCTCGACGCTGCCGCTGCTCGACGAGACCGAGCGGGCCCGGCTGCTGGCCGTCGGTGACGGCGGCCCGGTGCCGGCCGACCCCGCGCCGCTGGTGGTGCCGACCATCCTCGCGCAGGCCGCCGCCACCCCGGACGCGGTCGCGGTGGTCGGTCCGGCGGGGTCGCTCAGCTACGCGGAGCTCGCGGCGCACGCCGAACGCGTCGCCGCCCACCTCGCCGCGCTCGGCGCCGGACCGGACGCACCGGTCGGCGTCTGCCTGCCCCGGGACCACCACCTGCCGGCGACCCTGCTCGGCGTGCTGCGCGCCGGTGCGGCGTACCTGCCGCTGGAGCCGGACCAGCCGGCCGAGCGGCTGCGCCACCAGGCCACCGACGGCGGGGTCGAGCTGGTGCTGGTCACCCCGGCCACCGCCGCCGCGGTCGCCGGGCTGACCGGGGTGCGGCTGGTCGACGTCACCGCCCTGCCCGACCCGGCCGGGGCCGCCCTGCCGCCGCTGCCGGCCGCCGAGTCGACCGCGTACGTCCTGTACACGTCGGGCTCGACCGGGCGTCCGAAGGGCGTGGAGGTGACCCACGGCAACCTGGCGGCGTTCGTCGCGGCCATGCGACACCGGCCCGGGTACGGCCCCGAGGACGTCTTCCTGGCGGTCGCCCCGCTCTCCTTCGACCTGTCCTGCTTCGAGCTGTGGGTGGCGCTGGCGGTCGGGGCCCGCACCGTGGTCGTCGGCCGGGACACCGCCGTGGACGGCCCGGCGCTGACCGCCCGGGTCGAGGAGACCGGGGTGACCGCGATGCTGGTCACCCCGTCGACGCTGCGGCTGATGCTGGCCGCCGGCTGGCGCGGCGGGCCACGGGTGCGGGTGATCAGCGCGGGCGAGGTGCTCGACTCCGGACTCGCCGCCGAGCTCGCCCCCGTCGTGGGCGCGCTCTACAACGGGTACGGCCCGACCGAGGCGACCGTCCTGGTCACCTGCCACCCGGTCCCGCCCGACGGCACCGGGCCGGTGCCGATCGGCGGGCCCCTGCCCGGCGACCGGCTCTACGTCCTCGACCGTGCCGGCCGGCTCGCCCCGCCCGGCGTGGTCGGTGAACTCTGGATCGGCGGGGCCAAGGTGGCCCGGGGCTACCGCAACCGCCCGGACCTCACGGCGGCGGCCTTCGGCGTCGACCCGTACGCCCCGGGCGGGCGCCGCTACCGCACCGGAGACCTGGCCCGGTGGCGTCCCGACGGCACGCTGGACTACCTGGGACGGCGGGACAACCAGGTCAAGCTGCGCGGCTACCGGATCGAGCTGGACGAGATCGAGGCGGTGCTGCGGGAGCACCCCGGGGTCACGGACGCGGCGGTGACGGTCGTCGACGCCGGAACCCCGGACGCGTACCTCGCGGCGTACCTGGTCGGTGACGAGGGCCTGGACCTGGAATCGGTGGCCGGGCACGCCCGCGGCCGGCTGCCGGGCTACATGGTGCCGCCCCGCTGGACGGTCCTGGAGCGTCTGCCGCGCACCACGGCCGGCAAGGTCGACCGCCGGGCCCTGCCGGCGCCGTCCCGCGCGGCCGTCCCGTCGGTGCCGCCGCAGACCGAGATGGAGAAGTTCATCGCCGAGGTCTGGGCCGACGTGCTGGGCCGCCCGGAGGTGGGCCGGGACGACGACTTCTTCGCCATCGGCGGCCACTCGCTGGCGGCCACCCGCCTCACCGGCCGGCTCCGCGCGCAGCTCGGCTGTGATCTCGGGGTCCAACTGCTGTTCCAGCATCCCCGGCTGGCCGACTACGCCGCCCGGGTCGAGGAGATCCTCCTCGCCGACCTGGCGGCGAACCCGACCGGGGAGGACACCGGCACCACCGAGGGACGGTCCCGGTGACCGGGGTCGAGGAGCGGGTGACGCCGGTCGGCGACGCCGACCTGCGGGCCCGCCTGGCGCAACGGCTCGCCCAAGCCCGGCGGGCCGCGACGACGACCACGATCCCACGCCGGCCGGACCCGTCCGCGCCGGTGCCGCTGTCCGGCGCCCAGGCCGGCATGTGGTTCGCCGCCGAGTACGAGCCGGACAGCCCGGCGTACAACGTCCCGACCGGGCTGCGGCTGCGCGGCCGGCTCGACCGGGACGCCCTCGTCGGGGCGGTCACCGACCTGGTCGAGCGACACACGGTGCTGCGCAGCGTGGTGTCCCCCGGCGACGACGGACCGGTCGCGGTGCAACGGCCCGCCACCGACCTGCGCGTCGGGTACGTCGACCTGTCCGGCGAGGCCGAGCCGGAGGCGGCGCTGCGCGACCGACTGGACCGGGAGGCCGCCCAGCCCTTCGCGCTGGACCGCGACCTGCCGGTCCGGGTGACGCTGTACCGGCTCGCCGAGGACGACCACGTGCTCGCGCTGACCTTCCACCACATCGCCGTCGACGCCTGGTCGCTGCGGCTGGTCGTCGGCGACCTCGCCGCCAACTACGGCGTCCGGGTCGGTGCCGGGGGCGCCGCGCCACCGCCGGCCCTGCAGTACGCCGACGTGGTGGCCTGGGAGCGTGAGCGCGCCGACCCGGCCCGGCGGGCCGCCGGGCTCGACTGGTGGCGGGAGCGGCTCGCCGGCCTGCCCGCCGTGCTGCCGCTGCCGACCGACCGTCCCCGGCCCACCGTGGTCGAGTCCGCCGGCGACCGGGTCCCGGTGGACCTGCCGGCCGACCTCGCCGACGGGGTACGCAGGGCCGCGACCGCGACCGGCACCACCCCGTTCATGGTGCTGCTCGCCGCCTGGCAGGCCCTGCTGGCCCGGGTCAGCGGGACCGACGACCTCGCGGTGGGCATGATCTCCGCGGGTCGGAACCACCCGGACACCGAGTCGGTGGTGGGCTGTTTCGTGCAGACCGTGGCCGTCCGGGCGGACCTGGCCGGGGAGCCCACCGGCCGGGAACTGCTGGCGCGCGTCCGCGCCGCGGTGCTCGGCGCCCTGGACCACGCCGACGTCTCGCTGGAGGAGGTCCTGGCCGCGGTACGTCCGGAGCGGGTCGCGGGCGCCCACCCACTGTTCCAGACCCTGATCAACGTCTACGACGACCCGCTGGGCGGGGTGAGCCTGCCCGGCCTGCGGGCCGAGGCGGTCGACCGGGACACCCCGACCGCCAAGTTCGACCTGAGTCTGAACATCGCCGACCCGGGGCCCGGCCGGCCCCTGTCGGGCTGGCTCGGGTACCGCACCGCGCTCTACGACCGGTCGACGGTCCGGGACCTGGCCACCTGGTTCACCACCCTGCTGCGCGGCCTGGTCGCCGACCTCGACCGGCCGGTGCCGGAACTCCCCCTGGCGCCGGTCACCGGGCCGCTGCTGCTCGGGCCGGAACCGTCCTGGCCGGACGCGCCGACGACGCTGACCGCCCTGATCGACCAGCAGGTCCGCGACCGTCCGGACGCCCCGGCGGTGGTGGGGCCGGACGGCACCCTGAGTTACGCCGAGCTGGGCCGGCGGGCCGACCTGCTGGCCGGTCGGCTCCGCCGGGCCGGGGTCGGTCCCGACGAACCGGTGGCGGTCTGGGTCGAGCGGAGCACCGACCTCGCCGTCGGCCTGCTCGGCATCCTGCGGGCCGGCGGCGCCTACCTGCCGCTGGACCCCGGTTACCCGAGCGCCCGCGTCCGGGCGATGGTGGCCGGCGCGGGCGGCCGGCTGGTCGTCACCCAGCCCGACCTGGCGGCCCGGCTCGCCGACGACGACCCGGAGCGGGACGCCGCCGGAGACGAGCCGACCCCGGTACCGGTGGTCCTCGCCTCCGGCGTGCCGGTCGGACCGGATCCGGAGACCACCGTCGGGGACACGGCCGTCCCCGACGACCCGGACCGGCTCGCCTACGTCATCTTCACCTCGGGTTCGACCGGCACCCCGAAGGGCGTGGCGGTGCCGCACCGGTCGATCGTGCACTACCTGCGGGCCGTGCTCGACCGGTTGGGTCCGGCCGCCTCCGGCGGCGCATCCTTCGCGCTGGTCTCCACCGCCGCCGCCGATCTCGGCCTGACCTGCGTACTCGGTGCGCTGGTGACCGGCGGCACCCTGCACGTGGTGGACCGGGAGACGTCCCTGGACCCGACGGCGCTCGCCGACTACCTGGCCCGGCACCGGGTCGACGTCCTCAAGCTGGTGCCGAGCCAGCTACGCCTGCTGGAGTCACACGGCGACCTGGCCGGCGTGCTTCCCCGTCGGCTGCTGGTGCTGGCCGGTGAGGCGTGCCCGTGGGACCTGGTGCGCCGGGTCCGCGACGCCCGGCCGGACCTCGCGGTCCAGAGCCACTACGGCCCGACCGAGACGACCGTGGCGGTGCTGGCCTGCGACGTGGACGAGGTGCCGGAGGAGCAGCGGGTCGGTCACCTGCCGCTGGGCCGGCCGCTGGCCGGTGCCCGGCTGCACGTCGTGGACCGCGCCGGGCGTCCGCTGCCCGCCGGGGTCCCCGGTGAGCTGGTCATCGGCGGCCCGGGGGTCTCCCGGGGCTACCTGGGGCGCCCGGAGGCGACCGCCGCGGTCTTCGTCCCGGACCCCGTGGACGGCACCGGACGCTGCTACCGGACCGGCGACCGGGTCCGGATCCGCACCGACGGCACGGTGGACTTCCTCGGCCGGATCGACGACCAGGTGAAGATCCGGGGCTTCCGGGTGGAGCCGGGTGAGGTGGCCGCCGCCTGCCGGGCGGTGCCCGGGGTCGCCGACGCCGTCGTGCTGCCGGTCGGCGAGGAGCCCCGGCGGCAGCTCGCGGCCTGGCTGGTCCGGCACCCCGACGGCGACGTCGACGTCTCGGCGGTCCGGGCGGCACTGCAGGCGCGGCTCCCGGACCACATGGTGCCCAGTGCGTACGTGGTGCTCGACGCGCTGCCGCTGAACCCGAACGGCAAGGTGGACCGGGCCGCGCTGCCGCCGCCGGTGGCGGCCGCGCACACCCCGCCCGCCACCGACACCCAGCGGCGGATCGCCGCCGTCTGGGCCGAGCTCCTCGGCGTCGCCGACGTCGGTGCCGAGGACGACTTCTTCGCGCTCGGCGGCGACTCGTTCACCGCGGTACGGGCGGTACGGGCCATCGACCCCCGGCTCCGGGTGATCGACCTCTTCACCCACCGCACCGTCGCGTCGCTCGGCGCGTACCTGGACGGGCTGGCCGGCACCGAGGGCACCGGACTGCTGCACCGGCTGGCCGGGCCGCCGCCGGGGGTCGCGACGACACTGACCGCGGTCTGCGTCCCGTACGGCGGCGGGTCGGCGGCGGCGCTGCAACCGTTCGCGGCCGCGCTGGCCGCCGCGCGGCCCGGCACCCAGGTGTACGCGGTCGAGCTGCCCGGCCACGACCCGGCCCGCCCGGACGAGCCGCTGCTGCCCCTGCCCGACCTGGTCGAACGCTGCGCCGCCGAACTGGCCGCCGTGGACGGCCCGGTGCTGGTCTACGGTCACTGTGTCGGCACCGCCGCCGCGCTCGCCCTCGCCGAGCGGCTGGAGCGGGACGGGCGGGAGGTGGTCGGGCTGGTCCTGGCGGCCAGCTTCCCGATGGCCCGACTGCCCGGTCGGCTCTCCCGCTGGGTCAACCGGCTGTTCCCGAGCGACCGCTGGCTCTCCGACCGGGCGTACCGGGACCTGCTGAGGACGATGGGCGGGTTGGAGGACGTCGCGGAGACCCCGGAGGCGGCGGCCGACATCGCCACCATGCTCCGGGCGCTGCGGCACGACGCCCGGGAGGCCGAGTCCTGGTTCAGCGACCGGCTCGGCGACGCCGGCGCGCCGCGGCTGCGTGCCCCGGTGCTGGCGGTGGTCGGGGAACGGGACCGCAGCACCGAGCTGTACACCGAGCGCTACCGCGAGTGGTACGCCTTCGCGGAGCGGGTCGAGCTGGCCACCATCCCCCGCGCCGGGCACTACTTCCTCAAGCACCAGGCGACGGAGCTGGGCGCTCTGGTGGCGGACCGGCTGCGGGCCTGGCGGTCCGGGGACCTGCCGGCCGCGACCGGTCCGGACCTGCTCTCCCGGGCGGAGACGCGGCGGAACCTGCGGTCCTTCGGCCTGCTGGCCGGCGGCCAGTTCGTGTCGATGGTCGGCAGCCAGCTCAGCTCCTTCGCCCTCGGCGTCTGGGTCTACCAGGAGACCGGGCGGCTGCTCGACTTCGCGATGATCACCATGCTGGCGTTGGTCCCGGCGGTCTTCGCCGCCCCGGTCGGCGGCGCGATCACCGACCGCTTCGACCGGCGCCGGGTGATGCTGCTGTCGGATCTGACCGCCGCCGTGGCGATGGCGCTGATCGTGGTGCAACTGTGGCTCGGCGAGCTGCGGATCTGGCAGGTCATGCTGGTGGCGACGGTCGGATCCCTCGCCACCGCGGTGCAGCGGCCGGCGTACCTGGCGGCGATCGCCCAGCTGGTGCCGAAGCCGTACCTGCCCCAGGCGAACGCGCTGGCCAACCTGGGCACCGGGATCGGCACGCTGCTCGGCCCGCTCGCCGGGGGCGTCCTGGTCACCGCGCTCGGGCTGCCCGGGGTGGTGGCCCTGGACGTGCTCGGCTTCGTGGTCGCGGTCGGCACGATGCTGGCGGTCCGGTTGCCGAACCGACTGTTCCGACGCCGCGAGGAGACCTTCCTCCGGGCGTTGTCCGGCGGCTGGCGGTTCATCCACCGGCGGCGGGCGATGAAGCTCATGATCGTCTTCTACGTACCGGTGAACTACCTGCTGGCGGTGGGGTCGGTCCTGGTCACCCCGCTGGTCCTCGGCTTCGGCACGGCCACGACGCTCGGCGTGGTCACCGGTGTCGGCGGCCTGGGCGCGGCGGTCGGCGCGCTGGTGATGGTGGTCTGGGGCGGTACCCGGCGGCTCGCCGTCGGCATGATCGGTTTCACCGCCCCGGTCGGTCTGGGCATGGTGCTGATGGGCATACGTCCCGGGCCGGCACTGGTCGCCACGGGGCTGTTCCTGTACTGGGCGGCCCTGTCGATCCTGAACGCGCACTGGATCTCGATCATCCAGGTGAAGGTGGTGCAGGATCTCCAGGGCCGGGTGCTGGCGGTCAACCAGATGCTCGCCGCCGCGATGATGCCGCTGGGCTTCGTCACCGCCCCGGCGATCGCGGAACGGATCGTCGAGCCGCTGCTCGGCGGGGGTGCCAACCAGGCCGTCGCGGCGCTGCTGGTCGGCGCCGGCGTGGTGCTGGTGCTCTGGAGCCTCGCCGGGCTCGCCTACCGCCCGCTGCGCCGGCTGGAGGACGACCTGCCGGACGCGGTCGCCGGACCGGAGATCGCCGACGACCTCGACGCGCTCCAACGCGAGGTGGACGCCCGCACGCTCGGCTGACGACCCCGGGACGGATGCCGGCGGATGCCGGCGGCGGCACCGCCGGCATCCGCCCGTCCCGCGCGCCGTGGCGGCGCACGTCGGTGAGCCCCGCGGGCCGGTACGACGGCGCGCGGAACGGCGGCGGGCCTGTGGCGCGGCGGCGGGTCAGCGCCGGTCGCCGACGCCGAGGCCGAGAACGATCATCCCCAGCCCGAGCCCCAGGTGCAGCCAGTTGTCGGCGGCGTCGAACGGTACGACGTTGGCCGCACTCCGGTGTCCGACCACGAGCCCGTACAGCCAGAACACGAGATAGACCGCGCCGCCGCCGACCAGGAACACCCGGGCCCCCGCGACAGTCCGGGCAAGCGCGAGGCCGACGACGCCGAACAGCAGGTGGACGAGGTTGTGCAGGATCGACACCTGGAAGACGCCGAACAGCCTGGCCCCCGAGGTGTGCCCGGCGACGGTGATGTCGCCGAGACGGGTGGTGATCCCCGGGACGAAACCGGCGACGCCGACGAGGACGAAGACCGCGGCGACCGCCACCGCGAGCCTACGGACGAGCAGCGAGGGCTCGCCGGTCCTCCCGGCGGCCCGGGTCTCCGTGGCCACGACGCCCAACCTCCCTGGAGATGTCACCTCCCCGTTCCCCGTCCCCGCCGTTCGAAACCAGGCCGCCGCACCGGCGGCTCGACCACGCGACGGGCCCGGTCCGGCGTACCCCCGCGCGGTCGGCCCGGGGACGGCCGGACGCCGTCCCCGGTTGGACGGGTGTTCCGGCGGTGGCACATGAAGCGACCGGTTCGGGGAACCGTGTGACGAGTCAACCCCGACGGAAGCGGAGGTGATCGGCGGTGACCACGACCAGGCAGCGGGACGTGGTCGACCTCCTGGTCGACCAGCACAACCAGATCAAGAGCCTCTTCGGGCAGTTGGGCCGGGCCAGGGGGACCGAGAAGCGGGAGCTGTTCGAGCGACTGGTCCGGCTCCTGGCGGTGCACGAGAGCGCCGAGGAGATCGTCGTACATCCGACCGCCCGCCGGAAGATCGACCGTGGTCACCAGGTGGTGGACCAGCGTCTCCAGGAGGAGGACCTCGCCAAGTACGAGCTGGCCGAGCTGGACAGGATGGGGGTGGACCACCCCGACTTCGACGCCCGGCTGGCGCGGTTCGCCGACGCGGTGGTTCGGCACGCCAGCCACGAGGAGAACGAGGAGTTCCCCTCCCTGCGCCGGAACATGTCCGAGGCACAACTGACCCGGATGGCCGGGGCGGTGCGGGCCGCCGAGGCCGTGGCGCCGACCCGCCCACACCCCCACAGCGGCGAGTCGGCGACAGCGAACCTGCTGGTCGGGCCGGTACTGGCCATCTTCGACCGGGCCCGGGACGCGGTACGCGACTGGCGCGAGTCGCAGGCGGACCGCGACTGAGGTCGCCGGGAACCCGGGCGTCGCCCGCGGCGCCCTCACCCGCGGTCTCCGGTCCTCGCCCGGTGCCGCGGGTGCACCCCGGCACCCCGCCCGGCCGGGTGGGCCCCTCGGGCCCCGACCGGGCCGGTGAACCGTCGCGCCCGGTCGGGCCAGAAGACCGTCCGAAGCAGTTCCGGCCCCCCGTAGGCCGCCACGGCGACCGGGATCAGCGCGGTCGTCGCGAGCAGGGCCAACCAGGACCAGATCGGCAGCCGGGTGGCGACCGCCACCACGGTCAGTACGGCGAAGGCCCGGAACTTCCGGCGTACGACGGCGGGTCGGGGCGGCGCCGGCACCCCAATGCCGGCTTTCTGGTCCACTCTCGACATCCGGTCCACCCCCGGTTCAGACGGTGAGGAGCAGCAGCCCGAGGCCGACGAGGACCGCCGGCACGATCGTGATCAGGGTGGCCAGCCCGGCGGCCCGGCGGCGCAGCGCCGCCAGCGGGATGAGGGCGTCGCCGTCCTGACTGATCGCGTTGGCGACCAGCGTCGGTAGCGGCAGCCCACCGCTGACGTAGATCCCGGTGAACACGATCTGGACGGCGCAGCCGGGGACCAGCCCGACGAGCGCGCCGACGAGGACACCGGCGACCCCGGCGAAGCCGAGCCCCGAGCCGTCGAACCCGGTCGTCGTGGTCACGACCTGCCACCCGAGGTAGGCGGCCGCGACCCAGACCGTGACGAACGACGCCTCGTGCGCGCTGTGCCGCAGGGTCTCCCGCAGGCTGGCCGGGTGGGCGGTGGCGACGGAGTCGTCGGCGAACCGCCCCCGACCCACGGCGAAGACGAGCAGCGCGACCAGCATCCCGGCACAGCCCAGGGCCAGGTACGGGTCGACGCCGCCGAACGGGACGCCCAGCAGCGCGGGATCGACCGCGTGGAACGTGACCGGGACGGCGAGGAGGAAGGCCGGCGCGGCCAGCCCCCAGAACGCGAGGGGAACCGGTCCACAGCGCGTGGCCGCCCGCACGCCGCCGGCGCCGACCAGCGTGAGGGCCGCGGGTCCGGCTCCGGTGGCCCCGGCCGGTCCGCCGCGGCGCGGTCCCACCGTCGTGGTCGGTGCGGCCGGTGTGGCCGCACCCGTCAACACGGCCGCCCCGGGTCCACCACCGGGCCCACCGACCCCGGTCGCCCCGTCGACCCCGGTCGACGTCGCCGGCACGATCGGCTCAGGAGCACCGACCGGCACGGCCGAGGGTGCCGCGGCCGGTGCCGCCACGGGTTCCCGGCGTGGCACGCGGCGGCGTCGCCACCACCCGGGCAGGGCGCGGGCGGGGTCGATCCCGAGCAGGTCGACGGCGTACCCGGTGGCCAGCCCCACCACGAGGAGCAGCAGGTGGATCCCCAACGCGAGCCGGGGGTCGGCGGCGATCAGCACCCAGGACGAGTCGCCCACGGTGGAGGTGAGAGCGGCGACCACCGTGCCGAAGGAGACCTTCCCCCGCGCGAACAGCGGCATGAGGATGATGGCCCCACCACATCCGGGACTCACGCCGAGAACCGCGCCGACCAGCGGACCAAGCCGTGGACGGCGGGTCAGCCCGTCGGTGACCCGGTCGCCGTACCGCCAGCGCAGCCAGCCGAAGAGTGCGACCAGCACGGCGACGAAGACCCCGACCTGCATGAAGGCGTCCGCCATCGGACGGACGAACAGCTCGACCATGAGGCAGCCCTCCGGTGCGGGACCGCGCCGGGACGTGCCACACGAGTGGGGCGTCCCGGCGCGGAGGAGGAACGGGAAACGCCGACCCGGCGGACCCGGTCAGCGGCTCTTCGCGCCCGCCAGCGCCGGGTCGCCGGCCGGCGGCGGGGTGCCGTGCAGCCGGGGATCCCCGGGGGGAAGCTGGGGCGCCTCCGCGTGGGCCTGCGCCGTCGCCTGATAGCTGAACCGGCCCCTGCCGTCGGGGCTGGCTCCGGACGCCCAGCGGCCCTCGGCCGACTCCTCGCCCGCGGAGAAGTTGATGAACTGGTAGGCGAACTCGTTCTCCTGCTCGGCGTCCGGGAAGGCCTCCGGCACCGGCATCTCCTCCAGTCCGTCCTCCTTGAGCTGCTCGATGGCGGCGAGCCACATGTTCTGGTGCATGGTGTCCCGGGCGAGGAGGAACCGCAGCATCTCCTTGACGCCGGGATCGTCGGTCATGTTGAACAGGCGGGCCACCTGGAGTCGTCCCTGTGCCTCCGCGGTGACGTTGAGGTGGAAGTCGGCGAGCAGGTTGCCGCTGGAGGTGATGTACGAGCCGTTCCACGGCACCCCGGCGCTGTCCACCGGCAGCGGGCCGCCGCCGGAGTGGATGAAGTGGGCCGGGTTGGAGCCGGCGTAGATGGCCGTCAGCATCGGGTTGTCCTCGGCCGCGGCCTCCTGCACCGACAGCGGCGCGCTGTCCAGCAGCCGCGCGATCATGATGGAGATCATCTCGACGTGGCCCATCTCCTCCGTGCCGACGTCGAGGAAGAGGTCCTTGTACTTGCCGGGGAGCCGGCAGCTCCAGCCCTGGAAGAGGTACTGGTTGGCGACCGTCATCTCCCCCCACTTGCCGCCCAGGATCTCCTGGAGGCGTCGGGCGAAGGCGGCGTCAGGTCCGTCCGGCTTCGCCGTGAACTGCAGATCCTTGATATGGCTGAACACGATGTCCTCCCGTCGGGTGTAGGGACATCGCGCGGGTACCCGGGACGGCGGCCCGCCCGGGCCAACCCGTGGCCCGCCCGGGCCAACCCCGCCCGAGCCACACGGCGAGGGCACGTCCGACCCGCACGAGCCCGCGGGTCGGCCGCGGCCGGCCGGTGGAGCGCGGCCGGCCGGTGGAGCGCGGGCGGCGGTCCGGGCCCGCACCGCGGGACGATCCCGGGCGGTTTGGGCGCGCGGGAAGCGACACCTCGACCGCGACACCGCGCGGACGGACCGGGTACGCCCGGACCGTGCCCCCGTCGAGGCCGACCAGCCGCCGGACGATCCAGAGCCCCAGACCGGACACCCCGCTCGGCGGGGTGGGACGGTCCAGCGCGGCGAGGAGGTCGGCGCAGTGGGAACCCTCGTCGGCGACCACGATCACCAGGTCGCCGGCGCGCACGGTGGCGGTGAGGTGTACCCGGCCCCGCCGCGGGCCGTGACGCAGTGCGTTGTCGACCAGGTTCTGCAGCACCTGACGCATCCGCTGGGCGTCGACCGGCCGCCGGGCGGCGGACGGGCTCACCGACAGCCGCACCTGGTCGGGCGGCCAGGCCGCGGCCAGCACCGGCAGGATCCGGGCCAGCGGGACCGGCGGATCACCACCGCCGGTCGTACCCCGGGTCCAGGCCACCACCTGCCGCCAGATCCCGTCGAGATGCGCGGCCTGGTCCCGGACCAGCGACAGCATCGCCCGCCGGTCGGCCGCCGGCACCGTCTGCCGCTCGTCGGCCAGCCTCCGGGTCAACGCCGTCAACGTGCTGATCGGCGAGCGCAGTTCGTGGCACAGCACCCGCAGCAGGAGAGACTCCCACGCCGGGTCGCACCGCGCCGAGGACGCGCCCGCCTCGGGTGGCCGTGCCCTCCGGTCACGGCGACGCAGCAGAGACCGCGCCCGCAGCGCCAGATCGGCCGCGAGCAACCCGGCCAGCGCCGCCGGCACCGGCGCGCCGACCACCGCGACCAGTCGCCCGGGTACGGCTCTCGACCTCCTGGGCATGATCACTCCGTATCCGGGAAGGGCCCTCGGGTGCCCGGTTCGGCCACCGCCCGCATCGTGTTGATCGACGACCACCCCCTGTTCGTACGCGGGCTCGAACTGCTGCTCGCGGCCACCGGTGGCGGGCGGATCCGCGTCGTCGGATCGACCGGCGACGCGGCCTCGGCCGCCGCCCTCGTCCGTCGCTGCCTACCCGATCTGGCCCTGGTCGACCTGTGCATGCCCGAGCCCGGCGGGGTACGGGCCATCGCCGCCATCCGGCGCACGAACCCCGGTCTCCGGATCGTCGCGATGTCCGGCCTGGCGGACACCGCCACCGCGGTGGAGGCGCTCCGGGCCGGTGCCGAGGGCTACCTGCCGAAGAGCAGCGAGCCCGAGGACCTGCTGCCACCGTTGCTCGCGGTGTTGGACGGCTGGGCGGTGCTCCCCGCCGACCTGCTCGGGGCGCTCCTGGCCCCGACGCGCGGCCGGGCCGCGGTCTCCGCCGGCCTCGACGCGCAGGAGCGCCTGCTACTGCAGCTTATTGCGCGGGGAACCAACACGGCCGACATCTCCGAGAAGCTCCATGTCTCGGAACGGACGGCAAAGCGCCTGATCGCGTCCCTGCTGCGCAAGCTCCGGGTGTCGACCAAGGCCGAGGCGGCCGCGGTCGCGGGCAGCGCCGGTCTGCTCTAGACCGGCCGGTCCGCTCCGGACGGCTCCCGGTGCTCTCCTGTCACGGCACGTTCCGGCTGTCGCGGACACGACCCTCTCCCCACCGCCCTCCCCCACCGCGCGACCCGTCGGCGACGTGCCCTCCTGGCGTCGCGGCACCCGCCGGGCCCGGGGCGGACCGGGTGACGAACCACCCGACCCGCCCCGGCCGCCGTCGGCTACCGGCCGATCCGCAGCGGACGCGCCTGCGTCCACTCGTACATCCGCCGGTCCCGGTGGTACTCGAGCAGCTCGATCTGGTCGAGGACGACGGTGACCGGCTCGGTCACGACCCGTTCCAGCGCCTCGACGATCGGCGCCCCGGGTTGCTCGCGGTTGGAGTAGGCGATGCTGACGTGCGGCCGGAAGACGTCCGCCCCCTCCGTCCCCCGGTCGACCTGCTCCTCACCCAACGCCTCGCCGATCGCCCCGCGCACCGCCGACCGGACCGCGGCGATCGGTTCGGCCGGGTCAGCCAGCAGGTACACCGCCTCGCCCCGCACGGTCGGACGGTGGAAGGTGACCACCGGCGCCGGCACCTCCGCCAGCCGCTCACCGACGACCCGGACCAGCCTGTCGATCGACTCCCTGGGCAGGTCGTCGACGAACCCGACGCCCTGCGTCGTCAGGTGCAGCCACCGGCGCGGGATGAGGTCGAGTCCGGGGAACGTGTCGATCGCCCGCTGGTACCGCTCGACCAGGGCGACCAGTTCGGGATGCCGACCCATGTCGAAGTGACAGGCGTAGTAGTGACGTCCGACCCGCCAGCCCGGACGCCACCACCAGTGGTCCCGCATGGTCTCGGCGTGCTCCACCGTCGTCATCTCCTCCGCTCCTTCCGTTCCGTGCTCCGGCGAGCCTCCGCCCGGCTCCGCCCCTCGGTCCTGGGTCACCTCATCGGCGTACCGTCTGGCTGCTCCCTCCTGTCCCTGCCGCTGCTGACCCGACGTGACCACGGGCCCGACCCACCGCGCGAACGAGCGGGTCGGACCTCGGTATCGTCGGCCGACGTGACCGGCGTCCTCCACTCACACTGTTCGTACTGCGGCACCGCGTACCCGGCCGGACTGGGCTGGCCCCGGGCCTGCTCGGCCTGCGGCGAAACCACCTGGCGCAACCCGCTGCCGGTGGCGGTGGCGATCCTTCCGGTCCGCACCGCCGGCGGCCGGATCGGCGTGGTGGTGCAGCGCCGCGACATCGAACCGGGACGCGGCCGGCTCGCGCTCCCCGGCGGATTCATCGAGTACGGCGAGGACTGGCGCGACGCGCTGGTTCGAGAACTGCGTGAGGAGACCGGCCTGGTTGGCGACGCGGGCGCGGTACGCCTGTTCGCGGTACGCAGCGCCCCTGCCGCAAACACTATCATGATCTTCGGGGTGTTGCCCGAACAGGACGCCGACGGTCTACCCGCCCCGGCACCCACCGCGGAGTCCACGGAGTGGCTCGTGTGCACCGAGCCGACCGACCTCGCCTTCTCCACCCACACCGAGGTACTGGCCGAGTTCCTCGCCACCGTGTCGGACACCGCCGGCGCTCGGGGCACGGACGTACCCGACACCGGCGGAGGACCCGGCGCCGCCGGCGGCTCCGATGCCACGACCCGGGCCGGTCGCGCCTGATCCGGTACGATCCCGCCCTCTCGCCCGCCTGCCGCCGTACCCGGAGGTCGACCGGCCCGTGTCACCACGTCCTCGGGCCATACGGCTCGCCCTGTGGGCTGCCCTGGCCGCCGTCGCGCTCGGTGGCCTGGTCGTCTCCGCCGTCGCCGGTCGGCGGGGCTGCACGGAGACGGCGCTGCAGGTGTCGCCGGTCACGGTGCCCCGACGCGACGCCCCGCTCACGGTCCACGCCCGGCTCGGGGCGGCCGGGCAGCCGCTCGCCGGCGTCCGGGTGAAGCTGGTGGTGACGCTGATGGACCGGCGCGGTGCGGCGGCGGAGGTGTTCCGGTACGCCACCACCGGCCGCGACGGCGTGGCGACGGCCACCTGGCCGGAGGGGATCGCCGGACTCGCCGCCCCGGACCGCCGGGTGACCGGGTACGCCGCGTACTACCAACCGCTGGAGAAGGTCGACGGGACGGCGTACTGCTGGTCCGCCGCGGGTGCCCCGATCAGCTGCGACACCGGCGACGGGGCGGGGCCGTGCGGTTTCGCCGAGCCCGTGCGCACCCCGTCGACGGGCGGGCGTCAGCCGGGCCGACGACCGGCGTGAATGGCCCGTACCGTGTCGATGGTGTCCGCCTCCGCCGCGGACTTGTCGTGCCGGTACCGCACCACCCGGGCGAAGCGCAACGCCACCCCGCCCGGATAGCGCGGGCTGCTCTGCACCCCGTCGAAGGCGACCTCCACCACCTGCTCGGGACGCACCCGTACCACCCAGTCCCCGCGCTCGACCGCCAACTCCTGGAAGCGCTCCGTCTGCCAACGGAGCAGCTCGTCGGTGAGCCCCTTGAACGTCTTGCCGAGCATCACGAAACCGCCGTGCTCCGGGTCACGGGCGCCCAGGTGCAGGTTCGACAGCCAGCCGCTGCGTCGTCCGCTGCCCCACTCGACGGCGAGGACGACGAGGTCGAGGGTGTGCCGCGGCTTGACCTTGACCCACGCCGCGCCCCTGCGGCCGACGTCGTACGGCGCCTCCGGCGCCTTCACCACGATGCCCTCGTGGCCGGCGTCGAGGGCGGCCGCGAACACCGCCGAGGCCGCCTCGACGTCGTCGACCTCCTCGCGCCGCACCCGGTGGGCCGGGGAGACCGTCTCGGCCAGCGCGGCCCAGCGCTGACGCCCCGGAGCGTCGAGCAGGTCCGTGCCGTCGAGGTGCAGCAGGTCGAAGAAGTACGGTGTCAGCAGGGTCGTACCGCTGGTGTCGGCCGCCGCGAGCGCCGCCGGCGCGGCGGCGGGAGGGTCGTCCGGCGCGGGGATCGCGGCCGGTGCCGGCCCGGAGGTGCCGCTCCGGGGCAGCTCGGAGATGTCGGTCGGCACCGTGTCCGGCCCGCGTGCCGAGCCCGCCTCGGGCGAGGTGGCCGGTACGGCGCCGAAGCTGCGTGTCCCGCCCGGGTCGCCGCCGCGACGGGCACGGACGCCCCGCCGGGCACCCCGGGTGGCCGCCCGGCTGGCCGTCTCCTGGAACGGCCGGGGCCGACCGGACGGGTCGAGCGCGATCGCCTCGCCGTCGAGCACCAGTTCCCGGGCGGGCAGGGCACGCACGGCGGCCACCACCTCCGGAACCCGTGGGGTGATCTCGTCCAGGCTGCGGGTGAAGACCGCGATGTCGTCGCCGGAGCGGTGGACCTGGACACGGATGCCGTCGAGCTTGACGTCGGCCACCGCCGGCAGTCCGACCATCGAGACGGCCTCGTCGACCGAGACGGCGCTCTGGGCGAGCATCGGTGCCAGCGGACGGCCGACCCGCAGCGTGAATCCGGCCAGCGCGGCCGACCCGCCGGTCAGGGCGGCCTGCGCCACCACCGTGAGGTCGCCGGCGAGCAGCAGGGCCCGCCGGACCATCGGTACCGGGACGGTGGCGGCCAGCGCGATCGCCTCGACCATCAGCCCGGCCTGGGCGCCCTGTCGCAGCTCGCCGCCGAACAGGCCGAGCAGCACGCGCCGCTCGTCGACGGTGGCGGCGCCGAACAGGGCGCCGAGCAGGGCGCGGCGACGCGCCTGGGAGCCCGGCCCGCGCACCTCGGCCAGCTCGCCGATGGCGGCGTCGACCGCGGCGACGGTCAGGGTCGGCTGCTCGGCCGGGGGTGGCAGTTCGCGCAGGCTGGCGTAACCGACGCCGGTCTGCCGCTGCCGGATCTCACCGGCCAGGTACGCCGAACCGGGCGCGATCTCGTCGGGGTCCAGCCCACGTAGCGCTCTGGCGAGCAGTTCGACCTTCGCCCGCCGCGAACGGGTCGCGGCGACGGCGGCGGAGGTGGCGGCCAGGTCGACGAAGCGCACGGCCCCATCCTGACAGCCGTCACCGACACACCCCGCCGAGCTGGGCGAAATCCGGCAGGCCAGGCGGAAGGATCCGGCGGACCGATCCGGCGAGCCCGGCGGACGGTTGCCGGGCTAGGCGGACAGTGGTTCCTCGACCCGCAGTCCACGGGCGCGGATGCCGTCGGCGACCCGGGACAGCGCGGCGTCGAGCGCGCAGAGAACGGCGGACAGCTCCCCCAGGTGCTCCCGGAGCGCCTCGTCGGACCACGCGGCGACGTCGACGTCCCGCAGCGCAGTGACCGCGGCGTCGAGCCGCGCGATCACCTCGTTCGTACTCATGTTCGATACAGTACCGGCCCGACGGGCGGCCGGCGGCGATTTCGCGCTCTTCACCCGGGACGCCGGACGGTGGTGCCGCCGGTCGCCGTGTCCGCGACGCCGGGGTCAACGTCCGGCCGCCACCTCGGCGACCTTGGCCAGCAGCAGCGCCTCGGCCAGGCAGACCCGGGCGAACTCCCCCAGGTGCAGGCTCTCGTTCGGGCCGTGCGCCCGGGCGTACGGGTCCTCCACGCCGGTGACCAGGATCGCCGCCTCCGGGAACATCTCCTGGAACGTGGCGATGAACGGGATCGAGCCGCCCACCCCGATGTCCACCGGCTCGACGCCGTCCCAGGCGATCCGGAACGCCTCCCGGGCCGCGTCGAACACCGGGCCCGACGCGTCGATGACGCACGGCTCGCCGTCGTGTTCCAGGGTCACGGTCACCGAGGCACCGAACGGGGCGTGTCGCAGCAGGTGCTCGCGCAGCGCGGCGTACGCCCGCGCGGCGCTGTCGCCCGGCGCCAGCCGTACGCTGAGCTTCGCCTTCGCGGCGGGAACCAGCGCGTTCGGTGCCTCGCTGGTCGGCGGCGCGTCCAGACCGATCACCGATATCGCCGGCCGCGTCCAGATCCGGTCGGCGAGCCGGCCGGTGCCGGGGAAGGACACGCCGTCGAGCATGCCGGCCTCGGCGCGCAGCCGGTCCTCCGGGTAGTCGACGGTCGTGCCGGGCGCCCGTACCAGGCCCTCCACCGCGACGTCCCCGGCGGGGTCGTGCAGGGTGGCCAGCAGCCGACAGAGCGTGGTCAGCGCGTCCGGCACCGCGCCGCCGAACATGCCGCTGTGCACCGCCTCGCGAAGGGTGCGGACCTCGACGAAACAGTTGACGATGCCCCGCAGCGACGTGGTCAGGGCCGGTACGCCGACGTCCCAGTTGCTCGAGTCGGCGATCACGATGACGTCGGCGCGGATCTCGTCCCGGTACTCGGTGAGCAGCCGTTTCAGGGATGCCGAGCCGTACTCCTCCTCGCCCTCGACGAAGATCACCACCCCGACCGGCAGCGCGTCCCCGAAGGCGCGCAACGCGGCGACGTGCGCCATGACGCCGGCCTTGTCGTCCGCGGCGCCCCGGCCGTAGAGCCGGCCGTCACGTTCCACCGGCTCGAACGGGTCACTCTGCCACAGGGACAGGTCGCCGACGGGCTGCACGTCGTGGTGGGCGTAGAGCAGCACGGTCGGTGCGCCGGGCGGGGCCGGGCGCGTACCGATCACCGCCGGCTGACCGTTGCCGGACCGCACCACCCGCACGTCCAGGTCACAGCCCCGGAGCAGCTCGGCGACCGCCTCGGCGCTCCGCTCCACCTGGGAGTGGTCGAACCCGTCGAAGGCGATGCCGGGAATCCGGATGAGGCGCTCCAGATCCGCGCGGACGCCGGGCAGCACGCGCTGGATCGCGGCGCGAATCTCGGACTCGGTGCGGACAGCAGTGGCCATGCCATGATCGTAAGCCGGCTGACCAGCGCGTCGGTGGCCGGTGTCGTCCCTGCCGCGTGCCGCGTCGAGACGGGGTCACCGGAGCCGGCGGAACCGACCCGCCGCGTCGTGGCTCGGGCTGGTGGCGCCGTCCACCACCAGGTCGGCCCGGGCCGCGGTCCGGTCGGTGGCGAAATGCCGTCGCTCACCCCGCCACCAGCGCCGAAGCCACGGCAGCAGCTCGACGCCGTCGCGGCTCAGGGCGCGGTCCCGCCGCAGGCGGACCGGGGCGGTCACGAAGACGGCGAAGGTCAACTCGGCCGCGACGGCGGCCCGGGCGCTGGAGACACCCTCCAGGATCACCACCGGCGCCGGCGGGACGGTGATCCACGGGCCGGCGAAGTGCCCGGCCCGCCAGTCGTACCGCCGGTAACGCCCCGGCCGGCCCGCCCGCAGGGGCGCCAACACCCACTCGTCGAGTCGCGGCCAGAAGGTGAACTGGTCCGCCCAACCATCCAGCAGGTCGTCGGTGTGCACCACCGGCACCGGGTCGGGTACGGCCGGGACGGGCCCGGTCGCCACCCCGGCACCGCCGCCCACGCCCGCCGCCGACGCCGGGCCGCCCACCGTGGCGAGGGCGGCGGCGAGCCGCGCGGCGAACGTCGTCTTTCCGGCCCCGCTCGGCCCGTCGACCGCGACCAACCGGGTACGCCCGAGCCGGGCCGGCCGGCCCAGGATCCGTACGGCCAGTTCGGCGTACGACTCGACGGCTCCCGCCACCCCGCCGAGGCTACTGGCCCGGGGCGATCGGCCCGACCGGTGGTCCCGCCGGCGCCGCACGGGTCGGCGCCGCCGGTGCCCCGGGCGGCACGAACGGCAGCCCGGCCGGGGCGCCCTGCTCGATGAGCCGCCACAGCGCACCGGTGTCGAGGTGCTCCTCCACCAGGTCGCCGAGCAGGTCCAGGGTGCGGTTCCGCGCCGCCTCGAAGGAGGTGTCCGCCGCCACCCGGAAGCCGTGCCGGCCGGCCAGCCGGGCGGCCTCGGTGAGGAACCGGCGGCGGAACTCGTCCGAGGAGAAGATGCCGTGCCAGTGGGTGCCGAAGACGCTGCCGGCCCACGCGCCCTCACCGCGGCCGTCCGTGCGCCGGATGAGCGGGGACAGACCCGGGTCGGCGGACCGGACGTACCCGTGGTGGATCTCGTACCCGTGCACCGGCACCGTCCCGAACGCGGTGCCCGCCGACCGGGTCACGGTCTTCCGGGCCGCGAAGGCGATCTCGACGGGGAGCAGTCCGAGACCGGGAACCTCGCCGCGCCCGCTCTCGACCCGGTCGTGGATGGTCCGGGAGAGCATCTGGAACCCGCCGCAGATGCCGACCAGCGGTCGCCCGGCGGAGGCGTGCCGGAGCACGACGTCGGCCAGTCCGGTGCGCCGCAGCCACTCCAGGTCGGCGACCGTCGACTTGCTGCCCGGCAGCACGACGAGATCGGCGGCGGCGATCTCGGCCGGTTCGACGGTCAGCCGGACCCGCACCCCCGGCTCGACGGCGAGAGCCTCGGCGTCGGTGGCGTTGGAGATCCGGGGCAGCCGGACCACCGCCACGTCGAGCCACTCGCCGCCCCTCGGCGGCGCCGGCCGACCGAGCACGCGACCGTAGGCGAGCGCGTCCTCGGCGTCCAGCCACAGGTCGACGTGCCAGGGCAGTACCCCGTACGTCGGCCGCCCGGTGAGCTGGTGCAGCATCTCCAGCCCGGGACGGAGCAGACCGAGGTCGCCCCGGAACTTGTTGATGACGAATCCGGCGACGAGCGCCTGGTCCTCGGCGTCGAGCAGCGCCAGGGTGCCGAACATCGAGGCGAACACACCACCCCGGTCGATGTCGCCGACCACGATCACCGGCAGTCGGGCGTGCCGGGCCAGCCCCATGTTGGCATAGTCGGCGTCCCGCAGGTTGATCTCGGCCGGGCTGCCGGCCCCCTCACAGACCACGACGTCGTACTCGGAGCGCAGTTCCGCCAGCACCGCGAAGGCGGTCTCGGCGAGGCGGGGCCGCAGGGTGCGGAAGTCCTCGGCGGTGACCGTGTCGATCGCCTCACCGAGCAGGACGATCTGGCTCGACCGGTCGCTTCCCGGCTTCAGCAGGACCGGGTTGAACCGCAGGTCCGGCGCGAGCCCACAGGCGGCGGCCTGCATGGCCTGCGCCCGTCCCAGCTCACCGCCCCGACCGTCCGGGCCGACCACCACGGCCGAGTTGTTGGACATGTTCTGCGCCTTGAACGGCGCCACCGCCACGCCCTGCCGGTGCAACCAGCGGCAGATCCCGGCGGTCAGCACGCTCTTGCCGGCGTCAGAGGTGGTCCCGGCCACCAGCAGTCCACCGCTCATCCGACTCCGGTCATCCCCTTCCCCTGTCGTCCCGGCCGGGCACCGTCACCGCCGTCAAGGGCCCCGTCAAGGGCCATCGTCGCCGTTCCCGACACCGCCGGCGTCGGCAATCGACCACCGCCACCGCCGTCGGGGCGGTCGCGGCGGGACCGGCCGGACGGGACCGCCTGTGGTCGGGCTCGCGTGATCACCGCCGCCGCTGTCCGGCGAGCCGGTCGCGAAGCCGGCGGGCGACGGCGCGTCGGAACCGGCCCGTCGCCGCGTACGTCGCCGCGATGCCGAGCGCCGCGCACCCGACCACGGCGGAGAGTCGCACCGCCCGGTCGATGTGCCCGGCGTCGGGCCGCGGCCCGTCGCCGAGGAACGGGCGGACCTCCACACGTCCGGAGTAGACGTTGCGTCCGCCGAGCCGGACGCCGAGCGCACCGGCCATCGCCGACTCGCACTGGCCGGCGTTGGGACTGGGATGGTCGTGCCGGTCCCGCCGCCAGATGCGCCAGGCCTCGGCCCGGTCACCGCCGGCCAGCGGGGCCGCGGCGATGGTGAGCAGCCCGGTCAGCCGGGACGGCAGCAGGTTGAGCAGGTCGTCGAGGCGGGCGGCGGGAGTGCCGAAGCGCGCGTAGCGGGGGGAGCGGTGCCCCACCATGGCGTCCAGCGTGTTCACGGCGCGGTAGCCGAGCAGTCCCGGCAGTCCGGCCAACGCCGCCCACAGCAGTGGCGCCACCACCGCGTCCGAGGTGTTCTCCGCGACCGACTCGACGGTGGCGCGGGCGAGCTCGGGCCCGTCCAGCCGCGAGGGGTCCCGGCCGCAGAGACTGCGCAGGCGGTGGCGCGCGGCGGGCAGGTCGTCCGCGCGCAACGCGCGGCTCATCATCGTCGCCTCGCGCCGCAGGGTACGCCCACCGAGTACCGCCCAGGTGCCGGCGGCCACCACCACCGTCCGCGCCAGCGGACGACGCCGGGTCGCCGCCGCGACGGCGGCGCCGACGAGCACGGGGAGGCCCACGGCCAGAGCCGTGTGTCCCGCACCCGCCGACAGCCGGGGCCGGTAGAGTCGCCGCTCCAGGGCGGTCGCGAGCCTCCCGAACCCGGCGACCGGATGGCCCCGGCGCGGGTCGCCGACGAGTGTGTCGAGGACGTACCCCAACACCAGCCCCGCCGCGTCGGCGCCGCCGTCGCCCAGCCAGCCCGCAGGCGTCCTCCACCGACGGAGCCGGTCCCGGACCGGTCGGACCGGCGGGCTGCCCTCCGGGCCGCTCGTACCGACCCGACCTCGCCGGCAGCCGCGCGGTCGGATCACCGCTTCACCCCGACTCGGCGGGCCGACGCGCACCCGCCTGTGGGCCTGGACCGCATCTGGCCACCTCCTCCGGTGCAGGAGCCTAGTGGGGCGGTCCTCCGCCGGCTGCGGTGGTCGGGACCGCGAGCCTCCGGCGGGTCGGGACCGACCCGTCCGCCGCGGCGGGTCCCGTGCGGTGAGCGCCCGTCCACGCCGCGCATCCGTACGGGATAGGGTCGCGGGGTGGAGCGCGGCGACGACGGCAGGTGGTCGAGTTCGCCGCAATAAACGGACATCTCACACCAATCCGCTCGACAGGAGGCGCCAGAGTGCTGGTCATCGGGGCGATCCTCGGAGGACGGGGATGACCGACATGTCGCCCGCGGCTCCCGCACCGCCGATGCCGAAACAGCCCTCGTCGCCACACCCGCCGTCGCTGAGCCGGCTGCCGTCACTGACCGGCCTGCGATGGGTCGCCGCGATGCTCGTCTTCGGGTTCCACGTCGGGACCATGCAGCTCGTGGCGGAGCCGGACTACCGCCGGATCGTCGACTGGGTGTTCACGCTCGGGCTCTCCGGGGTGCAGTTCTTCTTCGTGCTCAGTGGGTTCGTTCTCGTCTGGTCGAGCCGCCCCACCGACACGAGGTGGGCGTTCTGGTGGCGCCGGATCGTGAAGATCTTCCCGAACCACCTGGTCACCTGGGCCGTCGTGATCGCCCTCATGCTCTACTGGGCCGACCCGGTCAATCTGGGGGCGGCCCTGGCCAACCTGTTCCTGGTGCAGGCCTGGCTCCCCCTCGACGGCTACTTCTACAGCATCAACAACGTCAGCTGGTCGATCTCCTGCGAGATGGCCTTCTACTTCTGTCTGCCGTTCGCCCTGCCGCTGATCCGCCGGATGCGGCCGTGGATGCTCTACGGCGTCGTGATCGGCATGCCGCTGCTCATCCTGGCGATGTGGCCGACCCAGCAGCTGCTCCCGGAGGACGTCCGCTGGTGGTTCACCCAGATCTTTCCCGTGGTGCGTTCCTTCGAGTTCTGGATGGGCGTGGCCGCCGCCGAACTGATGCTGCGGGGGAAGTGGCGCGGGCCGGGTCTGCTGCTCTCCGGCGGGATCTTCGTGCTGATCTGGGTGGCGTGCATGGAGTGGATCCGCGCCGAGCTCTGGACGACCGTGCTCGCCGCCGGCTACGTCCTGGTCATCACCGGTGCCGCCAGGGCCGACGTCGAGGGCCGGCGCTCACCGCTGCGGTCCCGGCCGATGATCTGGCTGGGCGAGGTCTCCTTCGCGTTCTACCTGGTCCACGTCTTCCTGATCAAGGCGGTGCTCCGCTTCGCGGGCCACACCGGCGGGTTCACCGGGTGGCGAGGTCCCGCCGCCGCGATCGGCTTCCTCCTGCTCAGCCTGCTCGCCGCCGCGGCACTGTTCCGGTTCGTCGAAACACCGGCGATGCGCGTACTCCGGTCACGGCGGCCCACCAACCCGATCCGGATGGTCGCCCGCCTGTGGCGGCGTCCACGCCAGCCGTCGGCCGGCGTGGGCGGGCACGACGCGGCCGGGAAGCCACAGCCGGGTAGCGCGACCCCCGCGGGCGCGACGGCACCGACGGCGGCCGCCGGGGCTGGCACCGAGCCGGCGATCCCTCGGCCACGCTCGTCCGTCGCCACCCGAAGGATCCACGCGTAGCGGCGGCGGCCCGGCACCTGGGCGGGGCGGTGGGAACCGGCTTCCGCCACGACACGCACCGCCGCGCGCCGCGGGAGAGGAGAACAGGCACGGAGACAGGAATCCGGCAGCGGGAAGCCGGTGGGGAGGCGGAGGGGGCCGATCTCCGCCTCCCCACCGTGGTTGGTCGGCCGGAGGCGTGGCAGGGAGGCGAGCCGCCACGCCGCCCGGCCGACCGGTCTGACCGGGTGACACCCACGGATCAGGCCGGAACCGCGACCCGGTTCCGCCGTCCGCGGCCGCCCGTGGCCCGTCCGTCAGCCCGCCCGGCCTCGCCACCGTCACCGGCCCCGTCCCGACCGTTGCCGCGTGCGCCGTCGTCGGCAACGTCCGTCACACCGCCGTCGGGCCGACCGCGGTCACGGAACCCGCCGGGGATCGGCGCCTCGCCCACGGGCAGGCCGTCGCCGGGACGGCCGCCCTCCCCACCGTCGGCTCGGCCGTCGACACCGGGTGAGGCGGTGAGTTCGTGGTCGGGGCCGCCGGGGGCCGGGTCGCGCGGCACGGGCAGCCCGCGACCCGCGTCGTACCGGGAGTCCTCGCCGCCGTCGTCCTCGTCGGGGAAGGGTCGGTCGTCGGGAAGCGCGGGCGCCTCGTCAGTCGACACCGACTCGGTCGCCTCACCGTGCACCCGGGATTCGGTCTCGGCGTCCGCCGGGGCGGAGGTGGACGGGGTCGGTCGGTTCCGGGCGAACCGCCCCCGTCCCCGCGACAGGTCGTGGCCGACCGCCACCGCCTCCACCTCGTACGTCGTGCGGTGGTTGCCCGCGTCGTCGGTCCAGTCCCGGGTGTACATCCGCCCCACGACGATGACCGGGTCTCCCACCATGACCGACGAGGCGACGCCCTCGGCGAGCCTGCGCCAGCAGGTGACGCGAACCCGCAGGCTGTTGCCGTCGACCCAGCGCCCGCTCTCCCGGTCGAGGCGGCGAGCGGTCGAGGCCACCCTGAAGCTGGCCACGAGCGTCCCGGTCTGGGTGGTACGTCGCCATTCCGGCGCGGTCAGCACGTTGCCGACGATGGTGACGTTCGTGTCGAACATCGTCCCTCCACAGATCCCAGCGGTCACCGTCCCGAGCCGACTCGACCCACAGACTGGCGGCCGGGTCGGCGCCACCGCCATCGCCGGCGCCGGGACTGTGGACGACCCGACGCCCTGTGGAGAACGACCTGATCACGGATCGGTGTGGTATGCGGACACGCCCGGTCGCAACCGCCGACGGACCACGACGGAGCAGGTCACGGCAGCCACGGCGGTTCGGCCAGCGGACCGGCGGGTCAGTCCACCGGGTGGCGCCCACCGGGGAGGTCCGACCGCCGCGCCGCCCGGCGCACCGGCCCCGTCCCGGGCCACTCCGGCGACACCCACCCGCCGGTGCCCCAACCGTCCACGGCGTCGAAGCCGGTCCCCGGCCGGTACGTCGCCCAGCCGTCCTGCCAGATCAGCAGCTCCCGACCGAGCAGATTCCGACCGCCGGCGAAGAAGACCCGGTCCACCGCGCGACGGACCCTCGCCAGGCCCGGCCGTGAGCCCGTCCCGGTGAAGATCACGACGTCCCGGGCCGGTACCCCGACCACCAGATCCCCCGGCACCGAACGGCGGAGGTCCGCCCAGACCTCGTCGGCGAGCAGGACGCTGGACTCGAGTCCGCCGAAGAAGAGCATGGGAGCCGGCGGCTGCCCGTCGACCCGCAGCCTCGGCAGCAGCCGGTGCAGGTTGTCCAGGGCCACCCGGCGCAGCATCCGCCGGCCGAGTTGCAGGCGGTCGAGGTCGTCCCAGGTGACGAACCGGCTGCCGTACGGCGGCCCGAACGAGTAGACGACGGCCAGGTCGGGGTGAAGCGGTCGAGCAGGTGCTCCGTGCCGTGGCGGGGGTCGTCGGCCGACACCAAGACGGGCAGGAACATCGTGCTCGTCAACCGCACGCCTGGAAACCTAGTATGTGCAGGCCAGGACGTCACGCCCTCGGCCGGCCGATGGTCGACCAGCGGTAACCTGCTGTGCGCACCACCCTGCCATGCGCCCGTAGCTCAGCGGATAGAGCAGCTGCCTTCTAAGCAGTTGGTCGCAGGTTCGAATCCTGCCGGGCGCGCCAACGGTCTCTGACCTGGGAAAATGTCCCGCAATAACCCTCTCGACCGATTGGTACACCGCTCAGAGATTGGTTTACTGCGCACGTGCCTGAAGCCTTCGATGCCCTCACTCGCTCGTTCGCGCGGTCACTCCGCGCACGCAACCTGGGTGAGAAGACGGTCAAGACCTACCTGTTCCCGTCGACGGCCTAGCCGCGTACGCCGCCGGCCGGGGCCTGCCCGACTGGACCGCTGTCCCCAGGGCCGTCCTCGAAGACCACCTCGCCGAGCTGGCCCACCCGCAAGCCCGGCGGCGTCAGCGTCGTGTACCGGTCGCTCCAGCAGTTCTTCAGGTGGGCCGAAGAAGAAGGCGAGATCGTACCGAGCCCGATGGCACGGATGCGCCCGCCGGTCGTCCCCGAGCCAGTCACGCCGGTGCTGCGGGAGGATCAGATCCGGCACTTGTTTCGGGCATGCGAGGGCACCGACTTCATGTCGCGGCGCGACATGGCGATCATCCGGCTGTTCCTCGACACCGGGATCCGTCTGGAGGAATGCGCCGGCATGCAGGTCGACGACCTCGACGTCGACTTGTGCGAGGCCACGGTCACCGGCAAGGGTAGGCGTACCCGTTCCGTCGCGTTCGGGCAAGCGGGTTGCGGGTGAGTGCGTTGAGGGTGGGCGTTCGGGACCCCAGCATGGTCGAGGCCGGCGCGGTGGATCTGACGGTGCAACGCTGCACGACCCCTCCCCCGGACGTGGCCGTAACGGATAGTGGCCTAGATCGCACAGGTTACAGCGGCATGAATGCCCTGTTCATGGCTCTACTGTGGATCGATCCGTGGTTACAGGTAGATCAGCCGGTCGGTCGTACTGGTGTTCGGAAAACTTATCCGGCGTAGCCGACAAGTCACCTTAGGGGGACGTACCACACGAAGGGCCGGCGGGGTGCAGCCCGCCGGCCCTCAAGCGTCGCGACGTGTCCACCGTAGCAGCAACAGCACCCAGCGGGTACGGTCGATCCACCGGCTGGTCTCGTGCAGGAGACCGGCTCCCAACCCTCGTGCAGGAGGGCACCATGGGTGACTACATCGGCCTACGCATCGCCAGGTGGCGAGACATCGCCCGGATGACCCAACAAGAACTCGCCGACGCGGTCGAAATCAGCCGCGAGTACCTGTCGCGAATCGAAAACGGCCACAAGCCGGTAACGGACAGGAGACTCTTATACGCGTTCGCCACTGCTCTCGGGGTAAGCGTCACCGACCTCACCGGACAGCCAACCCCACCACGCACCCGAGACGACCTCGCCATCTACTCTGCCGTCCCCGCGCTGCGCGGAGCCCTCGACGACGACCCCGAGTACACCTCGCCCATCACACCGACCGTCCTGGCCGCCGAGGTCGACCGCGCGATGGTGGCTCGGATGGCATGCGACTACCAGACCCTCGCCGCCCTGCTGCCCGCGCTGGTGATGGGCACCCGGCGGCTCGCCGGCGAGGGCGGCGACACTGGCCGAATCGGACTGGGGCTCTTCGTCCGCGCCGCCGTCACGAGCGCGCTCACGATCAAGCCGTTCGGTCACATCGACCTCTCGACGAGGTTGGCCGAGCGCGCCCAGCAGGCCGCCAGCCAGCTCGGTGACCCAGCCAGCCTCGCCGCCGCCGACTACGCCCTCGCCCAGACCGCGCTCGCCTCCGGCACCCTCGGCGGCCGTCGCCGTAGCTTCGCCCTCGCTGCCGCAGCAGCCGACCGGATCGGCGACACCGGCGGCGACGAGGCGCTCTCCTGGTATGGGATGCTCCACCTCCAGGCGGCGCTATCCGCGGCCACGCTGGGCCGCTCCGATGACGCGGTCGCCCATCACACCGAGGCCGCGCAGGTCGCGGCCCGGGTCGGCGCGGACCCATGGCGGATGGAGGTGACCCCGGCCAACGCTGGTGTTTGGCGTGTCGCCATCGCGCTGGAGAACGGGGAGCCGGACCGGGCCCCGGAATACGCGAGGCGGGTCGACCGGGCCGCGCTGCGAACCCGTCAGAGACTGTCTCACCTGCACATCGCGTGCGGGCGTGGCTGGTACCAGGCCGGCCGGCCCGACAAGGCCATCCGACACTTCTTGCAGGCGGACGAGGTCGCCTCATCCGAGTTGCGCAGCCGCCCTGCTGTGCGGGAGATCGTCGGTCAGATGGTCCGCGACGCCCGGAGTCGGGGCGGCCCGGAATTGCGGGAGCTGGCAGTGCGGGTAGGGGTGGATCCGCTCGACCCAGACGTCAACGCCGGGCCGGTGTAGGCCCGGCACGATCGGCAATCGCAAGTCGGTGTGACCGCACGGTCACACCGACTCTGTGTCTACGCCCGTACGGTCCGTGACAGGACGCGGACGCGACCCATCAGCACCCGAACCTCAGCCGCGCGCGTCCTGTCACCGGCCGGCCCGGGGCGACCCCTCACAGTCCACCGCCCCGGGCCGGCAATGCGCCGGAAGGGAGAGCAATGGGACTGTGGTGGACACGACGTAGACGTGATGAAGCTGAGCGGGCCGCCCGCCAGGCCGACGCCACCGAGGCGGAAGCCGCCCGACAGCGGGTGCTGGATCTGGCCCGTCAGCAGAGCGAACACGAAGAGCACGACCAGGAGTCTGGCGGCCGATGAGGGAGCCCATCTGCGGGCCGTGCGCCCTCGCCGCCTGCGAAGATGAGCCGATCTTCAGCCACGAATGCGTTGGCCGCTTGGACATCCTGCCGCTGGACGACTCTGATGGGCTGGTGACGACCTGGTGTGCATGCGAGTGCCAGGACGAGCGCGAGGCTGGCCAGTGACCTTCTTGACCCGCGTGCCTCGACCAGGCGACGTGCTCCGGGTGACCAGAGCCGCGTCCGTCCAGTTCAGCGGTGACCGGGCACTCCGCTTCCGGGTCATCCGGGTACATGACTGGACCACGTACCGGAGCTGGGTGTGGCTCGACGGCTACGTGCTCGACCGGCATGGTGAGGCGGTGGACCGGCGGACGATCTACGTGCAGCCGGCAGGGCTGTGGCTGCTGGGGCCGCGGCAGGTGCCGGTACAGCGGCGGCCGGTCGGGGCCCGACGGCCGGCCGTGCGGCGCCCTGACGGGCGCGCGGTGGCCCGGCTGCCGGCACAGCCGGGGCCACCCCACGACGAACGGCCCCGGCCTCCTGTGTGGAGGCCGAGGCCGGTGGCATCCTGAGGACGAGGAGGAGGAACCGTGAGCGCCGGCGAGTTGTACGTGCCGGTCAGCGACGACGGCATCGGCGGCCGATGGGCCGTCTGGACCTACCCGGACGGCCGCGCCGAGCCCGACGCGTTCGACCAGCAGGGTCTCCCACCCCCTAGCCCGGGAGGTGGACCGGCTCCTCGGCAACACGTCGCCGCTTCCCGAGAAGGAGCGGCGACTGCTCGTCGAGATGCTGGAGCGGATCTTAGACACGTACAGTAACGTCCAGCGCATCGCCCAGCCGCGACAAGATCGTTTAGCGATCGGT
>Ga0207867_1000317_pt1 | contig 55331 bp, 55 predicted proteins | sample HigsolmetaAR206D_FD_184838 | JGI IMG/M metagenome (GOLD analysis project Ga0207867, IMG submission 184838) | Ionic liquid and high solid enriched microbial communities from the Joint BioEnergy Institute, USA - AR20-6-D (SPAdes) (version 2) ...
GCGGACACCCTTGCCTTCAGCTAACGGTAGGCGCTCGCCAGCCCCCGTTCAGGACTTTCACCCTATAGCACCGCACCCATGCCGGGCGTACATAAAAAAGGACGGCAGGGAATCCGCCGTCCTTATGTCCCTTATAAGGCTGACTGCGCGTCAAAAGCGCTTCATTCATCCTTTGCCGCGGCTCCTGAAGGCCGTTCCAGTTTAACATCGAGCACTTGGCCGCTCCCGATCGCGGCGCCTTTGGCCGGTTTTTGGCTGACGACATAACCATCGCCCGTGACGGCCGTCTCCATCCCCGTGAGCCGCGAAAGTTGCAGCACCTCTGAGAGCGACCAGCCCGTAATGTCCGGCATCCGCTCTTCCCCTGTGCCCAACAGTAAAATTTTCGTGTTCGGCAACACGGAAACGCCGGGCTGCGGCAATTGCGCTCGGACCGTGCCGTTGCCGATGGCGACGGGATGGAGGCCTTGTCCGGCGAGCGCCTTGACCGCCTCATCGACCGGTTTACCCGTCCAATCGTCAATCCGGACGGCTTTTTGAGCTGCGTGATCGGTCGCGTCCGTCTGCGTCGGCTCCACCTTCAAATATTGCAGGGCGTTTTGCATGACCGGATTGAACACTTCGGACACCGGTTCGGAGCCCGCTTGCAGCGGTTTGAGGTGCGGGCGGTCGATCGCGATGTAGACGACCAGCTTTGGATCATTTTTGGGCGCCATGCCCAAGAAAGAAAAAATATAATTGTCTTCGCCCGTCAGGTACTGGCCGTTCATCGAAATTTGCGCGGTACCGGTTTTTCCGATCACATCGTAACCTTTCAGATTGTAACGGGTGCCCGTGCCGTTTTTGTCGGTGACGACTTTACGCATCAATTCGCGCACTTTTTCGGCGGTCTCTTTCGTAATCGGCCGCCCTGCCACCGCGGGCTTATGGGCGAGCACCGTCTTGCCCGAATTGGGGTCGACGACTTTTTGAATGATGTACGGGCGCATCATTTTTCCGTCGTTGGCGATCGCGGTGGCCGCCTGCACGATCTGGATGGCGGTAAAGGCGGAAGCTTGGCCGAAGCTGTTCATCACTTGGTCCGTATGCCATTTGAAATTAATGCGGCTATCCGCTTCTTTCGGCAAATCGATACCCGTTTTTTTGGTAAAGCCGAAGCGTTCCAAGTATTTGTAAAAGCGGTCCGGGCCTAAATATTTATCCTCGACGATGGAAAAAGCGACATTGGAGGAACGGATGAACCCGTCATTAAAAGTAATCGTCCCCCAATTGCGGATCCAGTCGTGAATCGTCGCTACAGTGGACCGACCGTCCTTCACCTCGTACGCCCCGGATTTGAAGGTTTGGGTGCCCGGCCAAACCCCTTCATTTATGGCGGCGGCCAGCGTGAAGGTTTTCATGACGGAACCCGGCTCATAGGGCGTGGAAATCGCGTCATTGGTGTAACCCTGGATATTCCGCTCGTTCGGATCGAACGTCGGCCGGTCCGACATCGCCAAGATCGCCCCGGTTTTCGGATCGCAAACAATCGCGATCATCCGCTTCGGGTCATACTTCTCGTAGACGCGATCCATCGCGTCTTCCAAGACGGTCTGGATGCGTCGGTCGATCGTCAAGTAGACGTCATCGCCGTTCTTCGGTTTTTTTAAATCTTTCACGCCATCGGGCAAAATATCGCCGTTGCGATCGCTGTAAAATTTGATCAAGCCGTCCTGTTCGGTGAGGTAGCTGTTTAAAGATTTTTCGATGCCCAGGACGCCGACTTCTTTGTCCGCATCATCCAAATGATTGGTGAATCCGATGACGTATGAGGCAAATGTGCCGTTCGGATAATAGCGCTTGGAGTCGCGGATGAATCCGATCCCCGGAAGGTGAAGGTTTTTGATCCTTTCCATCGTGTCCGCGTCCAGCTTTTGCCCGTGCACGCCGAATTCGACCTGATACAGAGGTTTATTTAAGATTTTCAAGATGTCCGTTTCTTTCATTTTCAAGATGGGCGCAAGTTCACGGGCGGTTTTTTCTTTGTCTTTGACATAGGACGGCGCTTTGTGGCTCAAAACGGCGTAAAGATCGTAGGCGGGCACATCGCGGGCGAGCACATCGCCGTTGCGGCTTAAAATTTTGCCGCGTTCGGCGTCGACGACTTTGACTTGCGTCCAGTTATTTTTTCCGATTTTGACTAAATCGTGGCCGTCGACTTCCTTCGCTTCGGCGAGAAAGACGAAACGACCGAAAATAGTCGCGAAGACGAGCATAAAACAAAGGGCCAAAAAGGCCGCCCAGCGATTGATCGTTTTATTTTTCCGCGGAAACATGGGTCCTCCACGCCTTATTTAATGACTTTGACGTTGTTGATGTTTAAAGAGTAACCGTGTTTTTTCGCGTATTCCATGAGGCGTTTCGGATCGGAAAGCTTCGTTTTTTCAACGGTGAGCCGTTGGTTTTCTTCCGTCGCTTTTTCAATCTTCGCCTCCGCGTCGTTGATCGCGCGGTTGGCGATATAAATCCGCGCCTGCATTGAGATGATCGCGAGGCTCAGCGCCATGACGACGACGAGCGCGAGCGACCATAACAATTTTTCCCCTTTCGTTATGCGCTTTTTCGGGAACGTGCTCGGGATCCGGGCGTGCGAACGTCTTTCTATGGCTTCATGGACTGCCATTTGGCGCGCGACTTGGCTCATCTCATCGTTCCTCCTCATTCGTTCTCAATTTCTCGGCGGCCCTCAGCTTTGCCGAATGGGCTCTGTGATTTCTCTTTAATTCTTCTTCCGTCGGCAAAATCGGTTTTTTATTTACGAGGCGCAATACCGGATGAAAATCCGGCGGCGCGGGCATCCCCGGCGGAATATCCGGACCTTTGCTGTATTTATTGAAAATCTGTTTGCAAATCCTGTCTTCAAGGGAATGAAACGTGATGGCGACGATGCGGCCGCCGGCGCTCGCCATGGCGATCGCCTGTTCCAACGATTCTTCAAAGGCGGTCAATTCATCATTGACGGCAATGCGCAACGCTTGAAAAACCCGCTTGGCGGGATGTCCGCCTTTGCGGCGGGCGGCGTGCGGGATCGCATCCTTGATGATTTCGACGAGCGCCCCCGTCGACGCGATCCGTTCTTTCGCGCGCACCGCTTCGATTTTTCGCGCGATCGCTTTTGAGAACCTTTCTTCTCCGTATTTAAAAAAAATGCTGACAAGCTTTTCATACGGCCATTCATTGACGATGTCGGCCGCCGTCAACGGAGCATCGGGATTCATCCGCATATCAAGGGGGCCGTCGAAGCGGTAGCTGAATCCGCGCTCCGACCGATCAAATTGGGGAGAGGAAACCCCCAAATCGTACAAGACGCCGTCGACGCGGTCGACGCCGCGCGCGTTCAACTCCTCGCGTAAATGGCGGAAGTTTCGGGGAATGATGGTGAGACGTTCTTGAAAAGGCTTGAGGCGTTCGGCGGCCGCCCGGCGCGCTTCCGGATCCTGATCGAAAGCGTAAAGCCTGCCGGTTGTCAGGCGTTCCAAGATCGCCTCGCTGTGCCCGCCGCCTCCAAGCGTGCAATCGACGTAAACCCCGTCGGGTTTGATGTTTAAAGCCTCGATCGCCTCTTTTTTCAGGACGCTTTCATGTTCAAACATAGCCGTAAAAACCTTTCCGATTAGAGGTCAAAGTCGAGCAGGCTTTCGGCGATTTCACCAAACGATGCTTCCGAAGCCTCGTAATAGCTTTCCCAAATCGATTTGTTCCAAATCTCGATTCGATTCGACACGCCGATGATGACGCATTCTTTTTCTAATTTGGCGTATTCCCGCAGAGGGGGGGAGATGTTCACGCGCCCTTGCTTGTCCAGTTGCGATTCCGATGCACCCGAAAAGAAAAAACGGGTAAAGGCGCGCGCATCTTTCTTGGTGAAGGGGAGGGCTTTAAGTTTTTGTTCCAATTGCTTCCATTCATCCATGGGGTAACCGAACACACACTGATCCAACCCCCGCGTCAAAACGAAGGTTTGACCGAGTTCCTCGCGAAATTTCGAAGGAATGATGATCCTTCCTTTTTCATCGATGGTATGTTGGTATTCCCCCATGAACATGGCCCGTGCCCCTCTTTCTAACCCTACTTTACCACAATGCCCCACTTTCCACCACTCTATTTTTTTATTTCTCCTCAAAAAAAAATCCTGCCCGGAAGGCAAGATTTTTTTAAAAAATTTGTCTGTTTTTGCCGGTGCGCCGAACGATACGACACGGCACCATTCGCTACAATTCGACGACGGCGTGGCAGCCGTCAAACGGCTCGAGATCCAGAGCAACGAGGCGGTCGACGAGATCCCGGCCCCAATAATTAATAAAGTAATAGATGTTCCACACCCGCTCCTGGGGACGACGGTTCGGCAACAGCGCCGCCTCGACGCGATCAAATTTCGAAAGTTCGGTGGCGTGGCGAAGGCGCAGTTCGCGATCGATCGCCTTTTTCATAAAATTTAATTGCTCTTCGATCAACCACCAATTCTTTTCGCGAATCCGTTCAAGCGCGGGACTGACCGCGCCGGCGAGTTCCCCGAGCGGGTGGTAAGCCGTTCGGACCGCTTCCACAACCGACTGATGGATCGCGTCGACATCCCAATCGTGCTGGCTGCGAAGCCACTCTTCTTTCCGCGTGCTCAGGCCGCCGGTCAACGCTTCGCGGATCGCGACGGCTTTTTCATCCAGCCAGCGCTTCGTTCGGCGGTCGATCATGGTGATCCGTTTGCGCGGAACGACGGGCGGCATGACGAGCCCGACGGCGCGAAACGCCCCTTTCAGCGCCGCCCAATAGGCGATTTCTCCGGGCCCGCCGATAAAGGCGACGGTCGGCAACAGCATTTCCTGCATGAGCGGCCGCGTCACGACGTTATTGCTCAGTCGTTCCGGACGGGTTTCGGCGAGAGCGAAAAGCTCTTCACGGCTGATCCTGACGCCTTTGCTCTCGTTGGCGAAGGCGCCCGACTCCGCCCGGTCCAGCAAAATGCGTTCACTCTGCTCATTATGATAGAACAAGTTGGCGCTCGTCGGGCGCTGATCAAGGGGGGAGCCGTAGCCCTCGGCTTTCAATAATGAAAGCTGTTCCATCACGTTGGCGCAAATCGCTTCGCTCTGCTCAATGAGCTTCCTGAAATATGGCGCCTCTAACCGGCGCAATGCGGGATCGCCGGAGTCCAACAAGACAAGCCCTTGGTCGCCGAACAAATCGTGGAGCAGTTGGGCGAAGAAGGCGACCAGCGTGTCGGATTGAGCCGCCTTGCGGAGCAGATCGTCCACGAGCGGGCGGGTGTGTGCGGTTTCACCGTAGGCTTGAAAGACGGCCTCGACCCAACGGCTGAGTTGTTCCCTGTCGACGACAAGGCGCGAAATCGACGTTTGGCCGGCATCGGGATGGCGGAAGTCGATCTTTCGGATTCGGCCCTGTTCGAAGACGTGGACGTGATTGACTTCGGCAAAATCGTGATCCTCGCCGGCAATCCAAAAGACTGGGATGACCGGAACGCCGAGAGTGGTTTCCAAATGGCGGGCGACTTGGACGATCGACAGACACTTATGTATGGTGTAAGCCGGGCCCGTGAGCAAACCGGCTTGCTGGCCGCCGACGACGACCACCGCCCGTTTGTCCCTTAAGCGTTCAATGTTGGCCAAAACGTTTGTGGGCGCGCCGTATTTCCGGTTGAAAGCGGCCAGATACTCGACGAGCGCTTCCCGTTGAAAGTCGTATTTGCGGATATCGTTCAGACGTTCCCGATAGATTTCCGGATTTTTATAATCATATTCAAAATACGCGGAGAGCCGTTCAAAATGGTGGACGTAATCGTCCATGAGCTTGGAGGGTTCGGGAAGATCCAGCTTTTTTATCTCCATGACCTTCTTCCTCTCTCTGTAGTCGCTTTTTGAGTATAACAAATTTGCGGCCGTACCCCAATCGCAGTGCTCAAATCAGGAATGGTCATCGCCTTCCTCTCTCCAAACCCAAGATGCTGTGATAAAGAAAATCGATGAGCGCCAGCTTTTCGCCGCGCGCTTCGGCGACGGCGAGCGCCTCGCCCAATATCGCATCGATTTCCGTTTTTCTGCCGGCCTCGATGTCTTGCAGCATGGACGAGCGATTGTCCCGCGTCTGCCGGCAGATCGCGGTAAGGCGGCGCCATGCCGCCTCGCGATCGCCCACATCGATGACGCGAACCGCTTCGTCGAAGACGTTGCGCATCGCGCGCCGTAAAGGCTCGTTATCGAGCAAAGCCCCATTCGGGACGCGATATAAGGCCGTCAACGGATTGATGACCGTGTTGGCCAGCCATTTTTGGTTCACGATTTCCCGCCAATCGTCCGCCGGGACAAACGGGAAGGACGCGTCATGAAACAACGGATCTAACAGTGAGAGGCGGCCGCGGACGGCGGCGACCAAGATGCGGCCGCTGCCGCGATGGACGACCGTCGTGTCCGAGCGCTTCCAAGCGCCGTGTTCGACGATGCCGACGTACAAATTTTCATAATCAAGCCGGTCGAACAGACGGAGATGGCCGGCGCCGTTTTGCAAAAACATGAGCGCTTGGCCCGGACGGACGGGCCGTTCGCGCTTTTCCAAAAGGGCGGGCAATTGGTGTTGTTTCACGGCCAGAAGGATGACGTCGTCTTCCCACGGCTCATCGGACAAGGCGACGCGGAAGCCGCGAATCCTTCCCGGTCCGTTTTCGACGGTGAGGCCCTCGTCCGCCAACAGCCGCTTTTGCGCGTTGCGGCGGACGTATAAAGTGACCGGAAACCGCAAGCTCAAATATCCCGCGATCAAAAGGCCGACGGCTCCCCCTCCGACCACGCCGATTTTCATCATTCTCCGCCTCCTTTTTCGATAACATGTTACTGTGAAAGCGGACGGCTTGCAATTCCGAGCCCAAGCCGGTCAGCCTCTCGTTCGTTGACAAAAAGAACGCCTCGCCGGGCGAGACGATTCAGACGGGATAGACGGGATGTTTTTTTTCGGCGAACGCCGTCTCTTTGGTTTCATAGAGTTCAAAGCGGCGGATCAGCTCTTCGCGCAAATCATGGCCTGGGACGATGTCATCGACGATCAATTCGGAAGCCAATTTATAGATATCAATGGTTTTCTGGTATTCCGCTTGTTTTTCCTGAACGAAACGTAGGCGTTCCCGCGGATCTTCAATTTCCGCGATCTTGTTGGAATATACGGCATTCACCGCCGCCTCCGGCCCCATGACCGCAATCTGGGCGGTCGGGAGCGCGAGGCAACAATCCGGTTCGAACGCGGGCCCGGCCATCGCATACAATCCGGCGCCATAAGCTTTGCGGACGATGACCGAGATTTTCGGAACCGTGGCTTCGCTGACGGCGGCGATCAATTTGGCGCCGTGGCGGATGATGCCCGCGCGTTCCACCTTTGTCCCGATCATGAAGCCCGGGACATCGGCCAAAAACAGCAGAGGGATGTTGAACGCGTCGCAAAGGTGGATGAAGCGCGCTCCTTTGTCTGCGGAATCGACGAACAAAACCCCGCCCTTCACCTTCGGTTGATTGGCGACGATGCCGATGACTTTTCCGCCGAGCCGGGCGAAACCCGTGATCAATTCGGGCGCGAACAATTTTTTGATCTCATAAAAGCTGCCTTCGTCGACGAGCGCGTCGATCAGCTCATACATGTCAAACGGCACGTTTTGGTGCTCCGGAACGATCGCGCTGATGGGGCGCCCTGCTTTCGGCGGTTTCGGCACCGCCGCCTTCGGTTTTTCTTTATAATATCGGGAAAAATACGACAAATAACGGCGAAACGAAGCGATCGCCTCTTCTTCATCGCGGGCGAGCACGTCTCCGGAACCGCTCACGGTGCAGTGCATGCGGGCGCCGCCCATTTCTTCGAGGCTGACTTTCTCGCCGATCACCTTTTCCGCCATCCGCGGCGAACCGAGGTACATGGAACTGTTGCCGTCGACCATGATGACGATGTCGCAAAATGCCGGAATGTAAGCGCCGCCGGCCGCCGACGGGCCAAAGAGGAGGCAGACTTGCGGCACCATGCCGGACATTTTGACCTGATTGTAAAAAATCCTTCCGGCGCCGCGCCGGTTCGGGAACATCTCCACCTGATCCGTGATGCGGGCCCCGGCGGAATCGACGAGGTAAACCATCGGCACCTTCAATTTCTGAGCCGTCTCTTGAATTCGGATGATTTTTTCGACCGTGCGCGCCCCCCAAGAACCGGCTTTGACCGTCGCATCGTTCGCCATGACGCACACCGTCTGTCCGCCGACTTTGCCGACGGCGGTGACGACGCCGTCAGCCGGCAGATCGCCGGCTTCGTAATTCGCGAAACGCCCGTCTTCGATCCGGTAAGCCCCGGGATCAAAAAGGGCTTCCAACCTTTTTCGGACAAACATTTTACGGTTTTCTTTCAGCTTTTGGTGGTATTTTTCGGCGCCGCCGGCTTCGATTTTTTCAATGGCAGCGGCGAGCCGCCGTTCCAATGCATTGTCCATATTTTCCCTCCTCGCCATATTCCGCGTAGAATCGGACGCCGGGCCGTGTTCGGGACCGGCTCAGGCGCCCCGATGACGCCCTTTCGGCACGCGCAGCGGCGCGCCGTTGCCACGGATCAGACGCCGCTTCTTATACAAGCACGATGAGGGGGTCCCCCTCGTTGACGAAATCGCCCGCTGCCGCTTTGATCTCGGCGACCGTTCCATTCGCCCCGCTTTCGATCGGGATTTCCATCTTCATCGATTCCAGAACGGCCACTTGATCGCCGGCTTTGACTTCATCGCCTTTTTTCACCAAAACGCTCAGCAGTGTACCCGCCATCGGCGCTTCAATGTGTCTCATGGTCACTTCTCCTTTGCCATGCGATTTAACAGGGAGGTATCGTATTGCCCCGCGACAAAGCGCGGATCGCTCAACAACTTGAGATGCAACGCTTGGTTCGTTTTGATGCCCCGGATCGTCATCCCGGTGAAAAAACGGCGCGCTTTCTGTAGAGCAGCAGCGCGGTCCGGGGCATGGACGATGACCTTGGCGATCATCGGATCGTAAAACGGAGGGACCGGGCTGCCGGCGGCATAGCCCGTGTCGACGCGGACGCCTTCGATGTCGGGGCACGCCCACGCTTCGATCGTGCCCGGCGACGGATAATACGTTTCCGGATCTTCGGCATAAAGTCGGAATTCCACGGCCGCTCCTCGGGGATGGATGTCGTCTTGCCCAAGCGGCAACGGTTGGCCGTCGGCCACGGCGACTTGCCATTCGACGAGATCCAATCCGGTGATCGCTTCAGTGACGGGATGCTCCACTTGGAGGCGGGTATTCATTTCCAAGAAATAGAAATTTTCATCGGCATCGACGATAAACTCCACCGTTCCGGCATTATGGTATCGAACCGCCCGAGCCGCACGAACGGCAGCTTGCGTGATGGCGCGCCGCGTCGCTTCAGAGAGAGACGGCGCGGGCGCTTCTTCCACCACCTTTTGATGGCGCCGCTGCACCGAGCACTCCCGTTCAAACAGATGGATGACCCGACCGCTTTTGTCGCCGAAAATTTGCACCTCTATATGGCGGCCGCCTTCGATCGCTTTCTCGATGAACAAGGCGGCGTTTCCAAAATACGTTTTTGCCCGCGTTTGCGTCGCGGCAAACGCCCGTTCGAGCGCCTTGCTGTCCGCGCACCGCACCATGCCGATGCCCCCGCCGCCCGCCGCCGCTTTCACCATGACCGGATAGCCGACCCGATCGGCGACGGCAGCCGCTTCGTCCGGCGTCGCCACGGGACGGTCGCTCCCCGGCACGACGGGCACGCCGGCCGCCTTCATATGCGCTCGCGCCGCAATCTTGTCGCCCATGATCCGGACGGCTTCGGCATCCGGACCGATGAAAACGAGCCCCGCTTCTTCAACGGCGCGGACGAACGCCGGATTCTCAGACAAAAATCCGTAACCGGGATGGACCGCATCGCATCCGGTCGCCTTGGCCGCCTCGATCAAAGCGTCGATTTTCATATAAGACTTCGCCGCGGGCGGCTCGCCGATTCTGCGCGCGACCGTTGCCTGTTCGAGATAGGGAAGATCGCGGTCGGCGTCGGAATAGACGGCAACCGTTTCAATGCCCAGGCGGCGGCACGTTTTGATGATTCGGGCCGCGATTTCCCCGCGATTGGCAATCAAAACCCTTTTCAAAGTTTCCCTCCTCTTTTTCGATGCTCCGGCACAAGCGGCGCCAGATCACCCCCGTTTGATGATGAATGGACATTAAAGTAAACGCTTACATTTATAGTTATATTAACAAACTTCGCCTCCTCATTCAAAAGCCTTTTGCACCTATTCTTCTCCGAATGGATCTTTCTATGTTCGATCGGCATTTTCCCTTAGTTTATATTATAATAATAAGGGAAACAATCCGATTTTTATCTATCGACCGAAAAAGGGGGCAAAACGCATGAACGAATATAAAGTGGAGCGCCTGAAAATAAATTTCAAAACCCTAGAAGAATTCGAAAAGTTCCGCGAATACGGCGCCCAAGAATTGTCGATGCTGGAAGACTTAGAGGCCAACATCATCGAAAACGACAGCGATTCGCCATTTTACGGCATCTATTATGGCGATAAATTGGTGGCGCGCATGAGCCTCTACCGCATCGACAAAAAATACGACCGCTATTTTGATCCGCCCCAAGATTATCTAGAGCTATGGAAATTGGAAGTCTTGCCGATGTACCAAGGCAAAGGGTACGGCAAGGCTCTCGTCGACTTCGCGAAAAGTTTTAATTTGCCGATCAAAACGAACGCGCGCCAACAATCCCATGGCTTCTGGGAGAAGATGGGCTTTGAACCGGTCACATATAACGTGGAACGCGACCGCGGCGAAAATCCTTACGTCTGGTTCCCGAAAGGGGTTAAAGAACGGGCGCTGAAGTGACCCGGCTCCGCTGCGGTGGCGCAAAGGATTTTTTCTGAAATCATAAGGCCTGTACTACCGCTTCACCCCCGCCCTGGCGAACGCCCGCCGGTTGCGATGGCCTTTCATGATTAAACGTCGAAGGAGACGGCAAGCAAAAAAGTCCCGACAAAAATGGGACTTTTTTTGCTGCCGCACCGATGCCGCGGCTCGGGCGGTTCGGTTGCGGACGCGGCCTTCGTCTCCATAAAACGCCGACCAATCGTTTGGCATTCAGATTTCTCTTTCGTCTGGACTTCACGATTCATCCGCCTCATGGGCCATCACCGCAACGGGGAGTTCCTCGTTTTCGTCGGCGGGCTCTTCACCCGGTGCGGCCGCCCATTTGCGCGCCCTTTCCATAATGGACAGCAACGCTTGGTATTCTCTCTTTATCGTCTCGTAATCACTCTGTACCTTCTCAAATGCTTTTTCGGCGGCCCAGCGCTTTTCTTTTTCAAGCTTGACCTCTTGGCTGAGCCGTTCGTTTTCCTCGCGCAGGCGAAGCAGTTCCGCCTCTTCGCTCTTGAGCTTTTCAAGGTAGCGAATGACGGCTTTGATGTCTATGCGCCATTCCGCTTGCGCGGCGTTCGCGTCGTTCGCCGCGGCGATCTGTCCGCTTTTTGCTTCCTCCCTTTTTTTCTTCCTACCGGATTTCTTGCGGGCCAACACTTCTTTCCGCTGCTTTTTGGCGAGAGCAATCGCGGCTTCATATTTTTTGCGGACGAGAGAATTCCAGCGAAACCCGCAGGCGGCCGCCGTCCGGGAAAGCTTTTTTCCGACTTCCTCAAAAGCGGCGAGCTGGGTGCTCCCTTCCCGAATATGGCGCAAGACGGTTTCGGACAGAATCAGATCTTCCTCTTCGGTCCAGGCATCTTGGCGGACATTGGACATAGAATCCCTCCAATCGATATCTTTGCCATATAATATGCGTTTGCTAGGAAAGATAGACTTGATATTCTATCAGGCTTTGGAGGGCGTCCTACCCGAGAAGGCTCTCTCGCCGCATGCTTTCAGGCAAAAACTAAAGGGGAGCTCTTCGCTCCCCTTGTTGACAATCGCATTATTTTTCAATAACCGTTTTTCCTTTATACGAACCGCATGACGGGCAAACGCGGTGAGACAGTTTGTATTCTCCGCAATTGTCGCATTGCACCATGCCCGGAACGCGCAGTTTGAAATGCGTGCGGCGTTTGTCCCGGCGCGTTGAAGAGACTCTTTGTTTTGGTACCGCCATGTTTCCCACCTCCTTGGCGTCATTCGTTAAACCATTCTTTCAGCTTTTCGAAACGCGGATCGATCGACGGTTTCCTTTCCGGTGCGTCAATGAGCTGCCATCCCGGCCCGTTCAAATCCGTGCGATTTTTTGCCTCTTCGCTGACGACGCGCATCGGTTTTTCCACCAAGATCGCTTCTTCAACGGCCGGCAATAAATCGACGGTTTGGCCTTCGACATGATGAACGTTTTCTTCCCCTTCCGCTTCCGGCGCCGAATGACCGCCAAAACGAAAGATCTCGGTCGTCTCGATGCGAAACGGATAATCGACATCGACGAGCGTCAATGCGCAAGGCAAGGTCATCCTCCCGGTCACGGTGAGGAAAAACGTCACGGCGTTGCGATCCACGTCCGCGCGGCCCGTCACCCGAACCGGCGTCACCTTCCGGATCTCCGCGTCCCTTTTTTTCAATTCGTCAACCGTTACGGTGGCGTCAAAACTGAAACCGCCTTTTTGGTGCTCCAAAAGTTCCGGAATCGACCATTTAAGTGTCATTGGCGAACACCTCAAAACAACAAGTGTATTATAGATGACGCTGAAAAGATTGTCAATATGACGCCCTTTACAGCGAGCGGGCGACACCTTATGCTTTATAGTAAAAACGCCTAACCGAGAGGGGGATGTGCCGTTGCGCGCCGCGGGCATCATCGTCGAATACAATCCGTTTCACAACGGTCATTTATATCATTTACAACAAACGAAAAAACAAACGCAGGCCGATATCATCATCGCCGTGATGAGCGGTGATTTTCTCCAAAGAGGCGAACCCGCTCTCCTGTCCAAATGGACAAGAACAACGCTCGCTCTGAAAGCGGGCGTCGATCTCGTGGTGGAGTTGCCTTACGCGTACGCCACGCAAAAAGCCGAGGTATTCGCCTGGGGCGCCGTTTGCATCCTCGCTGACTTGGGAGTGACCGACATCGTTTTCGGGAGCGAAGCCGGCGACATCGAACCGTTTCACCGGACCGTGCGCGCCATGGAAAGCCGCAAAGCGGCATTCGACCGCGCCGTCAAAGCCCATACCGCCCTGGGCGTCAGTTATCCGAAAGCGGCCAGCTTTGCGTTTCGCGATCTCGGCTTGTCGGGGGAGGAATACATCGACCTTTCACAGCCGAACAACATTCTCGGCTATCATTACGTCGATGCGGTCCGGCGGCTTGGACGGCCGATCCAAACGGCGACCGTCAAACGCCTAAAAGCGGATTACCACGACAACGACATTCGCGATGACCGCATCGCAAGCGCGACGGCCATTCGCCAAGCGCTTTTTGCCGGATCGGCCCGCCGCGAAGAGCTCCGCCGCCTCGTGCCGCCATACACCGCAGACGCCTTGTTTGCAGCCCAGGACAACGGAACGCTGCGGAGCTGGGAGGATTATTTTCCCTTTTTAAAATATCGGCTCTTGACCGCCAGGCACCAGGAGCTTTCCGCCATTTATGAAGCCGAGGAAGGTTTGGAAAACCGGCTCAAGGCGTTCGCTCTCCGCGCCGCGAATTTTAAAGAATGGATGGAGCTGATCAAAACCAAGCGCTACACGTGGACGCGTCTCCAAAGATTGGCGACGCACGTCTTAACAGGCGCAACGAAAGAAGAAATGGCCGGGGCGGGCCTCTTTCAGAAACCGCCGTACATCCGCCTGCTCGGCATGAACGGCAAAGGCCAAAAGTACTTGAACCGTATCAAAAAAGACTTGAAGGTCCCCATCATCACGAAAATCGCAAGCAGCCGCTCACCGGTCGCCGCCCTGGACGAACGCGCCGCCCTCTGCTACCGGCTCATCAAGCCGTCCGATGATCGCGGCGATTTCGACCGCTCACCCGTCCGTTACGATGAGGCGAGCGGACGAACGCTTTAATCGGCAAAACCCGCCGAATGTTATGCGCCAAAACGGGCCGCCATTTGACAAAAAACCAACCGCCGTACGGCGGTCAGTTTTTCGGTTTCAGCGATCGCAAATAGCGGACGGCATCGTCAAACGTCTTGACCGGAACGATCTTCATGTCGGAGCCGATGTCACGCGCGGCGGCACGCGCATCGTCCGCCTCGTGCTTGGCGACGGGCGCGAAGAAAATCTTCGCTCCCGCCCGGTCGGCGGCAACCACCTTTTGTTTAATGCCGCCGATCGGGCCGACATTTCCGTTGAAGTCGATCGTACCCGTCCCGCATATATCGTATCCCTTGGACAAGTCCTCAGGCGTCAATTGCTCATAAATTTCAAGAGACATCATCAAACCGGCCGAAGGGCCTCCGATCCCGCCCGTGTTGAAGCGGACCGGCGGAGCGGCGTCAAGGTCGATGGCTTCTGCCTGTAAAATCCCTAGGCCGACTTTATGGTCCGTTCCCGCGGGCAGCCAATCTTTCGGAAACGGCGCCGTTTCCGTCTCGACGTCCAGGCGCTTGCCGTTCCGATTCACCGTCAAATCGATCCGCTCGCCCGCCTTCGCATTTTTCAAGGCATTTTGCAAATCCTTTATCGTCCGAACGGTGCGCCCGTTCGCGGAAACGATGATATCCCCGGCCCTCAGGACGCGGGCGGCCGGCATTTTCGAATGGACGTTGACGATGAGAACGCCGCGATGTTCGAGCTTCGGGTTCTTCCCAGCCGCTTTATAGGCGACGTAAGTGGAAGCGATTTGCGACGTTTTCATATAATTTAATTGGCGAACGTTCATTTCGGTTTTACTCTCGTCGGGATACGCCACTTGATCAGCTTTTAAAACTTGCGTATACGGATTGAAGTCCATCTTCGCCCGGAGGAACTGCCAAACGTTCGCTCTGCCTTCCAACACGGTCACTAAACGAAACGACCCGCTTTCCTTGTATCCATTCTTCACCTTCACCATCGGAGCCAACCGATCGGCACTCCCCGGCTGGGTGACATAATACGGCAGCTGGATGAGATTTCCGGCGATCGCCGCCATCAGGAGAATGACGGCGATCACATAAACGGATTTTCTGCGGCCCTTTTGCAAATATTAACGCTCCTTCCATGCATCGATCAGTCGTCGGATATCCCGCAATCGTCGGCGGGCGGATTCTTCGCCCATTTTAATGAGTTGATCGAGATCGTTGTAAACCTTGGCCTGTTTGTCGACAACATTCGGCTTGATGACGATGTCGGCGCTCATCTCTTGTAACTTAACCAGTTGCTGCTGCATGATGTCAATGCTGCGCATGATGACATCGAAAAAGGAACGGATCACCGCCTTTTCCGCAAAACCGGAAACGTCGACGGCGATGACGATGTCCGCCCCCATTTCCCGGACGACGGAGGACGGCACGCGATCGATGACCCCGCCGTCGACGAGAAGGCGGCCATTCATTTTCAGCGGTTGAAAAATGCCGGGAATCGAAATGCTGGCCCGCACCGCTTTATAGAGCTCGCCTTTCGTGAACACGACGCGTTCGCCGGATATCAAATCGGTCGCGACGACCGCAAGCGGAATCCGGGTGTCTTCAAACCGTTTTTGCCGCGTGATCGCTTTGATGATCGCGGCCGCCTTGCGCCCGGAAATCATCCCGGTCTTGGACGGCGGCCAATCGAGGATCAACCTGCGGCTGAACGCCCTCGCCAGCGCCGTCATGCTCCGCCAATCGTGGCCTACTCCGTATAAAGCAGCGGCGAGCGCCCCGATGCTTGAACCGGCCATAAAATCGATCGGCACGCCTTCTTCTTCAAACGCTTTTAATACCCCGATATGGGCCAAGCCTTTCTCTCCGCCCGAACCGAGCGCCACGCCAATCCTCGGCCTCACGGCTGATCGCTCCCATCTTCCGGCGCCCCCCGATGACGCCATGCGTCCTTTGGTCTAATTCATCTCCGAGCGCGTATATCTATATTCTGAGAGGACAAACCGGGGTCTACTTAAGAATTTATGCTCGTTTTCACGGAGCATGTGCGGAAGACGAACGGAGAGGTGAACCGAAATGTACCGATCAATCATCAAAACCATGGTTTTGGCAGGCTCCGCTCTCCTCATCGCGATCAGCCTCGTCTATTTTCCGGAACCGGCCGTGGACGCGGCGATCTCCGGGCTCAAACTATGGTGGAACATCGTCTTTCCGTCGCTTTTGCCCTTCTTTATCATCTCGGAACTCCTCATCGGTTTCGGCACGGTGACGTTTATCGGCGTTCTGCTCGAGCCGATCATGCGCCCGATTTTCAAAGTCCCCGGCGTCGGCGCCTTCGTCTTCGCCATGGGCATGTGCTCCGGCTTTCCGGCGGGTGCCAAGATCACCGCCAGGCTCTATGAAGAAAAAAAGATCAGCAAAACGGAAGCGGAGCGCCTGGCCAGTTTCACGAATTTTTCAAACCCCTTGTTCATGTTCGGAGCCGTCGCGGTCGGTTTTTTTCACCGCTCGTCGCTCGGGCTCATCTTTGCTCTCTCCCATTATATAGGAAACGTGTGCGTCGGACTTATTATGCGCTTCTACAAACGCCATGAACACGCTTCGATGCCCGACAATCGAATACAGGCGGGAAGAATCGCCGTGGCGTTTCGCCGCATGCATCGAGAACGGGTGAACAACAAACGGCCGATCGGGCAAATGCTCGGAGACGCCGTGCAGTCCTCCATGTCGACGCTCTTGATGGTCGGCGGATTCATCATCTTGTTTTCCGTTTTCAACAAACTGCTCGATGAAATCGGCGGAATGACGCTCATCGCCGCCGCCTTTTCTCACGGGCTCCATTGGATGGGGATGAGCCCGGAGCTCGGCGAGGCCATTGTGCCGGGCCTGTTTGAAATCACCGTCGGAGCTCAACGCATTAGCGAAACCGGCGCCCCGCTCCCCGAAGCGGTGGCGGCGACCGCATTTATTCTCGGCTTTGGCGGCTTTTCCATTCAGGCCCAAGTTGCGAGCATCCTTTCTCAAGCCAAATTGAGCGCCAAACCTTTCTTTGCCGGACGCTTGTTGCACGGCGTTTTTTCGGCGCTGAGCGCGGGCGTTCTCTACCGATGGCTGGCCGTAAGCGAGGCGTCCGGCGCGCGAACGCTGGCGGTGACCGGACCCGTTTTGTCGGAATGGCCAGCCGCTGCGCCCGAAATGGTGCGAATCGGTTCCTTAATGACTTTAATCGCCCTGGTCGGATACATTCTATTTAAAGCCCGCAGGTATCTTAAAGAAGTTGAAAGGTAAGGCATCATTCCGCTTTGAATTTTAGCTTGAGCGCCCGTTCCACCGGCTCCGGAACGAGGTCGGAAACCGATCCGTGGTATTTGGCCACTTCTTTGACGATGCTTGAGCTTAAAAATGAATATTTGTTGCTCGTCATCATAAACAGCGTTTCGATCTGTTCGTCCAATGTTTTGTTGATCGACGTGATTTGCAATTCGTATTCAAAATCCGAGACGGCCCGCAACCCCCTGAGAACCGCGTCCACCTTTCTTTTTTTCGCGTATTCAATCATCAGGCCTTCAAAAGAATCGATCTCGACGTTAGGGATGTCGGTCGTCGATTCCTTGAGCAATTGCACGCGTTCTTCGACGGTAAAAAGCGGTTGGCGTTTTTCGGAATTGTTGAGAACGGCGACGATGACCTTGTCAAAAATCTTCGCCCCCCGCTTGATGATGTCCAGATGTCCCAAAGTGACCGGGTCAAAGCTGCCCGGATACAGTGCAACACTCATGCGTCTCCCCCTATTCGTGGACATAAAAAGATAAGGCGGTATGGCTTTGGTAAGCTTCGGATCTAAAACGCGCGATCCGCTCCGACAGGCGGTCGGGCAGCGCAACGTTCACATCGTGTTCGGCAACGATCAAACCGCCTTCCCGCAAAAGCCCATACCGGACAATTCGGTCGAAATCACGGTCGAACCGCGCTTCTTCATACGGCGGATCGAGAAAAATGAGATCGAAGCGTTCGCCGCGCTGCCCGAGGATGTTTAACGCACGGCCCGCATCCTTGCGGTACACTTCCGCTTGCTCCGAAAGGCCGCACGCATCGAGATTCCGCCTGATCGTCATGACGGCGGGGCCGTGGCGATCGATGAAAACGGCCCGGTCCATCCCGCGGCTGAGGGCTTCAATTCCCAGCGAACCGCTTCCACCGTACAAGTCGAGCACCTGACCGCCCTCAAAAAATGGACCGATGATGTTGAAGAGCGTTTCCTTGACCCGATCGGTCGTCGGCCTCGTCGTTCGACCGGGTACCGCTTTAAGCGCACGGCCTTTGCATTTGCCGGCAATGACTCTCATGCTTCGACACCTCAAAACCGTTTTTCGCTTACATCCTACCATAAAGTTGACCGATAAAAAAATCCAGCGCTTTCGCTTACCGGCTTGGGGATGTATAGCGTCTGATCCTTTCGGCCATAATAAAAATAACAACATCGCAATGATGTTGTTCCAACCGCGGAGACTTACGTTTCCCCATAAGTTTTTCCGCCGGTTTCTCCTCTCCCATTGTCTTGGCATACGGGATGTATGCGTCGAGACACCCGCAGGTTCATCCTGCGGGATCTTCTTTTTTGCGGAGCTATGCGCCCCAACGCCGTTTGGCACCGCCAGCTGCCTGGACCGTTCACAAAACGCCTGTTTGCCGTTTGTTCGTGCCGGGGCGGGTTTTCGTGTTTTATTAGAAACCCCACTAGTCGTCGAACGCCTCATCCGTAGCACGGTCGGACATGGCGCTTCAAAGGAGCTCGTCTTCCTCCCGCCGACGCTCCGTTTTATGCTTTTTTTGATAACGGTTGTCCAATTCTTTCAAGTGGGACAAGTCCACCCGTTTGGTAAACCGCTGTTTCGCCAGGCGCTCCATCACGGCATCCCGTTTGTCCGCATCGCAATAAAGAATCGCATAGCGCATTTTTTTCGATACATAGTGCACATTGCCATATTTTTTCAATGCCTTCGCGTGTCTTGTATGATGAAGCCAGACGATCAATCCGGCACGTCCAGATGCCATTTCCATTCTCTCCATTGTCAGCGTTTTCACTGTAATGCCAGTCTATCATGATCGGGCAAAAAAAAGCAAGGGGCTTCCCCCCTTGCGCATCTGGCTCGCCGCGTTGCTTGTTCGGCGGCCGGTTCTTTAATGGCAACCGCACGCTCCACCGACTCCGCATCCGCCTCCGCAACCTCTGTCAAAAAAAGGATCGCCGGTCGGCACTTTGATGGACGGAGAAACCGCGTTCGCAATCGCGGCGCTGATCTCGTACAAAAGCGTATTGAGATCATCTTCGGCCTTTTTATACGCGCTGATCGCGTCGTTCATATCGAGTTCCCGTTTGACTTCCATCATTTCCTTGATGACCGTTTTGTAATCGGGATGGTATTTGCCAAACCGTTGAACTTCGTCGTATTTTTCCCGCAAGCGGACGAAGCGGCGAATCAAAGCCAAAGCCTCTTCATCGCGGGCCAGCTTGTCCTTGGATAAACGATACCTGGCAAAGACATCCGATTCGGTCAACATATCGACGAGCCGATCAGCGGCATCGAGCAGCTGAAGATGTTCTAGAGTCGCAATCAATTGAGGTCACCCCATTTTATTGTAACACGGCTTGAACGATTTGCCATCCGCACGCTCCGATCATTCGGCATGAGGGCCCTCTACTTCGTCAAAGAAAAAGAACGGCGCGCTGAAACGCCACGCTTCCCGCGTCTGCTCCGCCCGGCCGCGAGGCATCGTCCGCTCGAACGGCGGACGTCTACCGGTTGTAATAATAGGGCGGTTGGGGATAAGGAGGCGTGGGCGGAGCGGGAAGCGATCCCGCCGCATACGGCCTTGAATTTGCCGGAGCTCCGCTGGCGGGCGATTGCCAATTTTGCAGCAACGATTGGATCGCATCCAACGCGCCGTTGATTTCGCTCAATCGTTTTTGAATGGATTCGGCGTCCAGATTTCCGATCATGTCGAAGAGGCGCATGAATTCATTCGCCAACGGCGGCTTTTTCTTCGGTGCGGTTTCCAAGCCGTAGGCCTCCCAAATTTTATGGTCTTCGCCGAACAATACCCATTCATCAAATACGTCTTTCCACGTCTTTCCTTGTTCTTTGACGCCTTTAATCAGCTCCGGATGTTTGCGCACAAACGCCTTAAAAGCTCTGATCGCATCTTCTGTCGTCTGTGCCACGGTCATCCCCCCTCTCGTTCGCCGTTCCTAAAGACAGTATAAGTCAACAGGCGGCGACGCGTGCGCCCAATCGCGGGCGCATCACCCGGCTGTCCGGATTTTTTGGGGGGACGGCAACGATCATCTTGTCACGGCCGCCTCATTTAAAAACCGCAACGCGGCGTGAACGAAGATCGTGACCCCTTTTTCCATGGCATCTTCGTCGATCGTGAAGCGCTCGTGATGATGCGGAAAAACGATGCCTTTTTCGCGGTTGCCGGCGCCGATTAAAATGAAAGCTCCGGGCGCTTTTTGTTGATAAGCGGAAAAATCTTCGCCGACCATGATCGGTTTAGGATGGGCGATCGCTTCCTCGCCGTAGACGGACCGAACGATTGCCTCCAATTTCGCCGTAACGTCCGCGTCGTTCACGACGGGGCGGTAGCCTCTTTCATAAACGAATTCATAATCCGCCCCGTGCGCGGCGGTCACGCCCTTGATGATCCGCTCCATGAGAGCGGGCACTTTATCGCGCCACGCTTCATCGAACACGCGAACGGTGCCGGTCAGCTCTGCCGTGCCCGGGATGACGTTGTGCGTCGTCCCCGCGACAAATTTCGTCACGCTCACGACGAGCGGCTCAAGAGGATTGACGTTTCTCGATACGATGTGTTGCAGGTTGGTGACGACTTGGGCGCCGATGGCGATGCTGTCGATCGTCTGATCGGGGATGGCGGCATGGCCGCCTTTGCCCTTGATGATAATGTGAAAGATATCGGGTGCCGCCATCATCGGTCCGTAAAGGATCCCGATTTTTCCGAATTCGAGCGGCGACCATAAATGGGCGCCGATCACCCAATCGACGTCGTCCATGACGCCGGCTCGGACGAGTTCTTCGGCCCCGCCGGGCGCCAATTCTTCGGCATGTTGGAAGATCAAGCGAATTTCACCGGAAAAATGATGCCGCAATCGCGTCAGGACAAACGCCGCGGCGAGAAGCATCGCGGTGTGGCCGTCGTGTCCGCACGCGTGCATGACGCCGGGATTTTGTGATTTAAACGGGAAGTCATTTTTTTCCTCGATGGGCAAGGCATCCATATCCGCCCGGATGGCCAGCGTCGGACCGGGGCCTTTTCCTCCTGTGATCTTGCCGACGACGCTCGTCTTCGTCGGCCTCGACAACTGAATGCCGCCGAAGGCCTGCAGCTTATCATAGACAAATTGCGACGTCTCCACTTCCTGAAAAGACAATTCCGGATGTTGATGGAGATGCCGGCGCCAAGCGATCGCCTTCGGCATGACGTCTGCAATGAGCGCGCGCACGTTTTCCGCTTCCATCGATCGATCCTCTCCCATATCTCTCTGTTGCTTCATCACTCAATCCACAATTTGACAAAATCTTGTGTATAATACTTATGATAAACCCCGACGCCCAGATCCGTAAAGCTCGGGTTGAACAAATTCTTGCGGTGATCTTCGCTGTTCATCCAGCCGATGACGGCGGAAATGCCGTCGGGGTATCCCGCGGCGATGTTTTCGCCGGCCATGGTAAAGTCCACGCCCGCCTGATGCAAGCGGTCTCCGGGTCCGCCCGACCATTTCGATTCATGGGCGAAATAATGTTTTTCCATCATCTCACGGCTGTGCTGATAAGCCGCTTGCGCCGCCTCCGCGTTCCATTGCAACGGATCCAAGCCTTGCCTCATGCGCAATATATTCGTAATGTTTAAGATTTCTCTGGCTTCAGCGTTTTGGATATCATCCCATTTTTTCTCGGTCGGTTCGGGCGCTTCATCCAATTTCCCTTCGTAAACGATCGTATAAGGTCTCTGCTTGATCAAAACATCGCTCGTCAAATAACGGACGCACATCAAGCGATTCGTAAAGTGGTCGATGTAGAGCTGAACCCATATTTTGCCGAAACGGACGAGCGGACTGACCATCATTTCATCCTCTTTAAACTCAAACTCGATGCGCGAGCCTTTGTAATTAAACGTCACGGTATCCGCCAAATCGACCTTTTTTATGATGTGGTTGGCGTCTTCTCCAATCTTAAAAGGTTCCGTCGGCAATTGTTTCCCCAAGGCATAGATCGTGACCACTTTTCCCTTTTCCATTCCGATTTGCAAATAGTGCTCGGAATGGCTTCCATAGATCCACCAGTCATACCCGTATGGCGTGGGATCGATATGTTCGGGTTCCCCAAAGTGTTTTTTAATCTCTTTTTCGGAAGCGCCGATGAACGTATGAATGCCTTTATGAGGCACCTTGAAACCCGGCGGCTCGACGGCCTCTTCTTTCGGCAAGTTTTGCTTCTTGGTGGGCGTCGTGTTTTCCGAAAAATTAAACAGAAAAGTAATGAAGAAGACGATGATGGCGATGAACAAAATGAATAAATTTGTTTTTCTCAGTGACTTCCCCTCCATTCTGCGCGGATGGTGAATGAATTTAGTCATCTGCCGCTTTTTTAAGACATCGGCAAGTCATATCATCTGATCATCATGCAGCGGCTATATGGTTGGGTCGAGATGATAAACAACCATTGTTACTTTGAGTGTACCATTCGATCCTCGCCGTTTGAAACCCTCTGCTTGGCGACGGTTCATTTTCATATTTTATCCAAGAAACGGTAAATTCAACCTAGTCCACAGCCTGTGTCTTCAGGCGATTGGCGCTTTACCCGCTTTTCATCACTCCGGGCCGCTTCAAACAACGGTTTCCTTTAAATCGCTCCGCGCCCTATTGACAATTAAGCAAGTGCGCACCGCGGCCAAACCGGCATTTTCGACGGGGCATAATGCCCCGCTGTGACCGTTTTCACATTGCATTCTTTAAAGGTTAGTACTATTATTAAATTGAATGAAAATACCAAGAATAGTCGATCGACGCGCGGCAACGACTGAAGGAGGTAACTTGTGTGCGATTTGAAAATACCGGAATTGAGGGCATCGTCGTCCCCTTCCCCGAACTCGAACATATCATGGAAGGCGTCGGCTTTGTCCGCGGAGGGCAATGGGATTGGAAACGCGTGACATACGACTTTAAATTTGAAAATAAACATGACGGCAGCGTTTATTATTTACGCGTCCCCGGCGTGGCCGTGGAAAGCGAGATCGAGCGCCGCGACGCTAAAGTCGAACTGAGAACGCCGTATCTCGGCCGCCATTATTATCCGCACGGCATTGAATACGATGAAGAATTTCCCGTCCAAGTGGTCAACACGTGCCGCGAACGCCTCGCCGTACTCAGCGATGCGTTGCAGGCATTTAAAGTTGAAAAATAATGAAAGAAAAACGGCCTATACAGTATCGGCCGTTTTTTCCTGCTCTCAATCCGGTCGCAGCATTTTGCTCATGTAAAATTCATCGACATATTGTCCATCGACGAAGCGTGCCCGGCGGCGAATGCCTTCCACATGATAGCCGAGACCGCTGTACAGCCACAGGGCGTCCGTGTTTTGCATGGCCACCGTCGCTTCCAAGCGCAAAATGCCGCGCTTTGCCGCCCATTCTTCCGCCTGAAGGAGCAGGCGCTTGCCCCACCCCATGCCCCGATGCGCGGCCAAAATCCCGACGACGACGGAGGCGCGATGTTTCACGCGCTGCAAACCGTTCCCGGAAACGGCGGCAAAGCCGATGATCGCTTCTTGTGCCAAGGCAATAAAGATCGTCGAAACCCCGTCCCTTTTCATCGCCTTGATTTTTTCCGCTTGTGCTTCCGCATCATCGCCGCGTTCCCCCGGTTCAAACAGCAGAAAACGGGTTTCATGATCCAGCGTGTTTAAAAAGTTTAAATAAGCCGTCGCATCATCGATCTCAATCTCCCGAATCACAAGTGCCATTCGCTCACCCACTCGTCGATCTAGTCCTTTGTTATTAACTTATTCAAGCGTTCCCCGCCCTTATGACCGCGGTTGAAAAGGGCTCGAAGGAACGGCCATCCGGTTCACCTCCCCATAGCTCCCGCTTTTTTACAGCCATCCCGAATAGGCGAAAACCTCTGAAGACGGCGTTCCATCCGAACATAGGCCGCCATTGCCGAGGCATTCCCTTGTTTTCCCCGCAAACAAAAAAGCGCCTTTCCATAAGGAAAAGCGCTGGGCCGGCGCCGGCCTCATATCCAGATCATTGTGACAAACGCCAAGACCGTCACGAAAACGACCAGTGCGCCCCCGTAGATAAAAAGCGCGGGGAATCCGTGGTCTTTCTCCTTCATGTGCATGAAATAGTAAAGTTGGAAAGCGACTTGCACCACCGCCATGGTCACGATAAAAAACGCGATCAAATAGTCGTTGATATCTTTTCGAAGCGCCACGGCGATAAAAGCGAGCACGGTGAAAACGATCATGGACGCGAACGTGACGAGGTAATGGAGCAGTTCTTGGCGCCGCCGCTGTTTCGCCACGTATTCGGCCACTTGATCCTTCGACGTCAATGCCATTCTTATCCCCCCAATATGCCGAGAAGATAAACGACGGTAAAGATGAAGACCCATACGACATCGATGAAGTGCCAATAAAGCGCCGCCACATAGTACTTTGGTGCGGTCACCGTCGTAATTCCCTTTTTGTAAGATTGGAGCATCAGTTCCGAAATCCAGAGGACGCCGAAAAGGACATGGCAGCCGTGCGTCCCGACCAACGTATAGAAAGCCGATGAAAAGGCGCTCGTCGTAAACCCGAAATGTTCACCGAGATATTCATGGAACTCATAAATTTCCAAACCCAGAAACGCGAGGCCGAGCAAGACCGTGATCCAAAACCAGAGCCGCATCGCTCCGGCTTTATAATCCTTCATGGCAAGAATGGCAAACACGCTCGTCAAACTGCTCGTGAGCAAGATAATGGTCGATAAAAAGGTGAGCGGCAGGCTGAACAGTTCATGAGCCGACGGGCCGCTCGCCACCTTATCGCGCAAGGCGAGAAAGGTGGCGAACAATGTGCCGAAAAGCACGGTTTCGCCGCCGAGGAAAAACCAGAAGCCGAGAAATTTATTTTTTCCCTCGAGCGTCGCCTTCTCGGGGTTTGGGATCGCTTGAAGGCCGGCGTTTTCCGTTCCCGACATGTCATTCAGCCTCCTTTTCGATGCGCATGATTTCCTCTTTATGAATGTGGAAACCATGGTCGTCTTTTATGGAATGAATCAGCATTAAGAGCAGCATCAAACCGATGCCGATCGCGGCGGTGATCAGCCCGCCCGTATGAGGCTTTCCGGCTTGATTGGCCGCGAAGATGAACCCGAAGCTCGCCAACGTCAACGACAGCGACATCAAAAACGGAATGACGGTCGGAGACGGCATGTGGACGTCGCCGAGCGGTTCCGCCGGCGTCATTTTCTTGTTGCCGGCCATCTTTTCTTTCCAGAACGCGTCAATGCCTTTCACCAACGGCGTTTGCGCAAAATTGTACTCGGGCGCAGGCGAAGCGATGGACCATTCGAGCGTGCGTCCGATTCCCCAAGCGTCCCCTTTTGCGCGCTTGCCTTTCGCCGTCGTCACCACGATGTTGATCAAGAGAACGATGACGCCGACCGCCATGCCGAACGCACCGATCGAGCTGAGCATGTTGCCGAGCTCGAAATGTTCACCGGGCAGGTACGTAAAGTAGCGGCGCGGCATGCCCATGAGCCCGAGGAAATGCTGCGGGAAGAACGTCAAATGGAATCCCAAGAAGAAGAACCAGAACGTGATCTTCCCGAGGGTTTCATTCAACATCCGCCCAAACATTTTCGGCCACCAATAGAAGACGCCGGCGAGCAGGCCAAAGACGACGCCGCCCAAGATGACGTAGTGGAAGTGCGCCACCACAAAGTAGCTGTCATGGTATTGGGCATCGGCGGGCGGAACCGCGAGCATAACGCCGGTGACGCCGCCCATGACAAACGTCGGAATGAATCCGAGCGCAAAGAGGTTGGCGGTCGTAAAATGGATTTGGCCGCCCCACATCGTAAACAACCAGTTAAAGATTTTGATGCCCGTCGGCACCGCGATGGTCATCGTCGCGATGGCGAATACGGCGTTCGCTACCGGACCGAGGCCGACCGTAAACATGTGATGCACCCACACCATGAACGAAAGGAAACCGATGAGAACGGTGGCGAATACCATCGACGAATAACCGAAGAGTCTCTTTTTGGAGAACGTTGCGACAACTTCAGATATAATACCAAACGCCGGTAGCACTAGGATGTACACTTCAGGATGGCCGAAAATCCAGAAGATATGTTCCCAAATAATGCCGTTCCCGCCGTTTGCCGTATTAAAGAAATTGGCATGGAAAATGTGATCGAAAAACTCGAAGAACAACCCGACGGTCAGTGGCGGAAAAGCGAACAAAATCAGCGCTGAAGTGACCAATGACGTCCAACAGAAGAGCGGCATCCGCATGAAAGTCATGCCCGGCGCCCTCATATTGATGATCGTCACAAGAAAGTTGATCGCGCCCATCAGCGTTCCAGCGCCGCTCAATTGCAAGCCGAGAATGTAAAAGTCCATGCCGCTGCCGAGATATTCTGTGGCGAGCGGAGTGTAAGCCGTCCATCCGCCGGCCGGTGCGCCGCCGAAAAACCAGCTCGTGTTCAGCACGATGCCGCCGAGAAAGAACAGCCAAAAACCGAGGGCGTTGACGAACGGAAAGGCAACGTCCCGCGCCCCGATTTGCAAGGGAATGACGGCGTTCATCATCGCAAAGATGAGCGGCATCGCCGCAAGGAAGATCATGGTCGTCCCATGCATCGTCATGACTTGGTTATATTCGGAACCGACGAGAAAATGATTGTTCGGCACAGCGAGCTGGATGCGAATCAACAGCGCTTCGATCCCGCCGATGAGAAAAAACAATCCGCCGCCAAACAAATACAGAATGGCGATCTTTTTGTGATCGACGGTCGTAATCCACGTCCAAAGCCAATGGAGAAAGCCCTTTCTCTGGCTGGATACCGCAAGACTTTGCGCGTGTGTCGTCACGGTTGCAACCTCCCTTTAGTCATGTTCGAACTACTTTTCAACCGACAGCGTAAACAGATAATCGGCGATTTGTTTGATTTGTTCATCGGTCAGTTTGCCGCTCGCGCCCCGCGCCGGCATCGTCGCTCCGGGTTTCAAAGCGCTCGGATCGGCGATCCATTTTTCCAGCGTTTTTTTGTCGTGATCGAGGAATCCGGCGATGTATTTCCGGTCCGCGAAGTTCGTCAAGTTGGGCGCGAGTTTATTCGTTTGACTGGCGCCGACCGCATGGCAAGACATGCAATTTTGCTTAAACAGCTGCTCGCCTTGTTTGGCGCTCGCGGAGGCCGGCTGATCGGGACCCGCTTTCATCTCTTTGATCCACCGATCAAATTCGGCGGAGCTGACGGCTTTGACGTTAAAGTACATCAAAGCGTGGGATGATCCGCACAGTTCCGCGCAACGGCCGCGATATGTACCTTCTTTATCCGCTTCCAATTTGAGCGTCGTCACTTGCCCCGGGTTGGCGTCAACCTTGCCGCCGAGCGCCGGCACCCAGAACGAGTGGATGACGTCGTTGGACGTTAACTTAAAGACGACGGGGCGATCCGTGGGAATGACGACATCTTGCGCCGTTGTCACCTTTTGTTTGGGATAGGTGAATTGCCACCAAAATTGATTGGCGCTCACTTCAATCTCTAAAGCGCTCTCTTTTTTGGCCGAATGCGTATCGGAAAGCGAGAACGTTTTGGGCACTGTCGGAACGGCCAAAATGCAGAGCAAGACGATCGGGATGACCGTCCAGACGATTTCCAGCGTCGTGTTGCCTTCCACTTGTTTCGGGATGTAATCTTCTTGGCCTTTGCGCTTGCGGAATCGGATCAGGACATAGAAATAGATAAAGCCAACTACCAGCACGACAACAACCATGATCAAGACGCTGATCAACATGAGATCGGCTTGATCTTTCGCGACAGGACCCAGCGGCTCAAGCGCGGAGACGCCTTCTTTGCCGCATCCCGACAACAGCAAAGCGAGCGCGGCCAACGGAAGGAGGCGAAACCATCGCTGCCATTTTCTCTTCATGTCGTTACCCTCTCTTTCTATTCCTATTTTTATATGGTAAACGGCCGCAGCACCTTCGATGATGAGATGGAAGTGTTTATTGCCGCGGCCATTTTATCTTATAAAACGGATACCACCATCACGATGAACAAGATGGTTAAATAATTCAACGAGTAAACGAACATTCGTTTCGACCATTTCATGACGTCCTTCGTGAACAACCCGGCGACGGCGACCGCTATCCAGCCGATGCCGAGCAAAACGGCGAACGTGAGATAAAGCGGGCCGAGCTCATAGAGCATGAGCGACGCCGGCAGCAAAAGAACGACATAGAAGATCATCTGCCGCTTCGTCATGTTCATCCCGGCGACGACCGGGAGCATCGGGACGCCGGCTCTTCGGTATTCATCGACGCGCTTGATCGCCAGCGCAAGGAAATGCGGGGGTTGCCACAAAAAAACAATAAGGAAAAGGAGCCATGGCGTGAGAGAAACGAGTCCCGGATCAATCGCCGCCCAGCCGATGACGGGCGGGATGGCGCCGGAAATGCCGCCGACGATCGTGTTGATGGAATGGGTTCTTTTGAGCCAGAGCGTATAAACGACGACATAGACGAACAAGCCGACCAGTCCGAGCACGGCGGCCGTATACGATGCCTGTATCAGTACAATTGTGCCCAAAGTCGACATGATAATACCGGTCCAAAAGACTTGTCTCGCCGTCAACTGGCCGGTCGCCGAAGGCCGATCCTTCGTCCGTTCCATCAATTGATCGATGTCGCGGTCAATAAAATTGTTTAACGCGCAGCCGCCGGCCATGACCAGTCCGGAGCCGACGAGCGCGGCGATCACCGTTCCGATGTGATCAAAAAACGATTGTCCGGTCTCATCCAATGCGAGCCAGAGCCCGGCAAACGTCGTGATCAAATTGGAGAAGACGATCCCCATTTTCAAAATATGTAAAAAATCTTTCCACGTCGCCGAACGATCGGCTTCTGAAGCCTCAGCGCCGCGGATCGCATCGGTCGAATCAAAAAACACAAGCGGTTTCGACAAAATCTCCACATCCTTTTTCTCGATCCGTCATGAAAAGCTTAGTATCAAAAACCGACGGATTGACCATTTATATATAAACGAACCATCGTGAGAACGCTTTAATCAAAAAAGAAAACACTTGTACAGTTCGCCGCGGTCTTTATTTCAGAAAAACGCGGCGGGAGCAACGAACCTTGTCACAAAAAGTGTACAAAAGTGTCTCATGGCGTTCACAATTGAGCGCCCTTGCCGGGACGCTGTATGATACTATAATTAGTGAAATTTAGCATATCTACCTGTTCTAATTATATACGAAGACAATTTCTTTGTATACTTTACACAGAATTGACACTAAATCGACAAATTTGCAGGCTGAAAATGGGTAAGAGGTCACAGAAACAAAAAAAAGAAGGTGAAACTCGTGGATCGCATCTTGCGCTATTTCGGCGCCCTGACCACATTTGGCATGCTCGTGGTCATGATCATGGGCGCGGCCGTCACCAACACCGGCTCTTCGCAAGGCTGTGGGCATTCTTGGCCGCTCTGTTACGGGAAATTCGTCCCCGACACCATGCATCCGCATACGTTGATCGAATGGAGCCATCGCCTCGTATCCGGTCTCCTCGGTTTGATGATCATCATCCTCGCCGTCTGGGCATGGCTTCGCTTCAGTCGAGTCAAAGGCGTCAAACTGAACGCCGTACTCTCGGTTCTTTTTGTTATCATCCAATCGCTGCTCGGCGCAGGAGCCGTGGTTTGGGGGCAATCGTCGGTCGTTCTCGCCATGCATTTCGGGATTTCCCTCATCTCGTTCGCGTCCGTCCTGCTATTGACCGTGATTTTGTATGAAGAAACGACCGGAATCGGGAGAACGTTTCCGAACGTGAGCCGGGCCTGGAAGTGGAATTTTAACTTATTGATCATTTATGCCTACATCGTGATTTATTCCGGCGCCTTCGTTCGCCATACCGATTCCGCCCTCGGCTGTTTAGACTTTCCGCGCTGCAACGGCCAGTGGGTACCCCATTTGTACAGCCGGGCGGGCATTCAATACATCCACCGAACGCTCGCGTTGATTCTTTTCGTCTGGATTTTAGTCACCTTTTTGAAGGCCGTGTTGCAAAAGCAAAAAGAGCGTTGGATGGTATGGGGAACGCTGATCGCTTTCCTGTCGATCCTCGGCCAGATCGCCTCGGGCATTTACGTCATCTATACGCGCATGGCGCTCACCTTCCTGCTCTTGCACTCTTTCTTTGTGACCGTTCTGTTCGGCGCCTTGGCGGTCCTCACGATGATCGCAAACCGCAAAAAAACTCCGGCTTATTCGTAAGCCGGAGTTTTTTCAATGCCGCATAACCTGGGTTGCATTTCACCGCGAAAGAGAAATCGTGTCGGAAGGGGCAGCGTCTTGGCCGCTGAGAACGGCCTTGGCAACCGGGCCAGCCAACGGCTTGCGGTCCCCTCTTAATTTTGGGGCCGCAAAACGAGGAGCAAGTCGCCCGTTTGAATCGCGTCGCCTTCTTTCACGTGCACTTCCTCGACGACGCCGCTGACCGGCGCCTGGACCGTCGTCTCCATTTTCATCGCTTCCGTGACGAGCAAATGGTCGCCCTTTTTCACTTTTTCCCCTTCTTTAACGAGCACTTTGACCACCGCACCGGGCATCGTCGCGCCGATTTCATTGGGATTGTCCCGATTCGCTTTCCGCTTCGCCTCGACGCTAACGTCCGCGCTCCGATCGCGGATGACGACCTCCCTGGGTTGACCGTTCAGCTCGAAGTAGACGATGCGCGTGCCGTCCTTTTGCAGTTGGCCGATCGACACCAGCTTGACGATCAAGGTTTTGCCGCGTTCGATCTCGACTTGCACTTCTTCGCCCAGCCGCAGGCCATAGAAGAAAGTCGGCGTGTCGAGCACGCTCATTTTTCCGTATTTTTCTAAGCGCTCATTAAACTCGAGAAAGACCTTCGGGTACATGATGTAAGAGAGCACGTCGCGATCGCTCGGTTTTCGGCCGATCTTTTGTTCGAGAGATTTTCTCAATTCCTCAAAATCGACCGGCTGCAAATGCTCGCCGGGGCGTCCCTCGATCGGTTGACGCCCTTTCAAGACGATGCGCTGAAGCTCTTTCGGGAAGCCTTGATAGGGCACGCCGATCGCCCCTTTGAAAAACGAAACGACGGAATCGGGGAAATCAAGCGTCTCGCCGCGTTCGTAAATATCGTCTTCCGTCAAACGGTTTTGCACCATGAAAAGCGCCATGTCGCCGACGACTTTCGAAGACGGCGTGACTTTGACGATATCGCCGAACAGCAAGTTCACGCGCCGATACATGTCTTTGACTTCTTCCCAGCGCTCGCCGAGACCGACCGCCTGAGCTTGTTGTTTCAGATTGGTATATTGGCCGCCCGGCATTTCATACTTGTACACTTCGGCGTTCGGCGCCTTCATGCCGCTTTCAAACGGCTGATAATATTCCCGGACCACTTCCCAATACCGGCTCAGTGCATCATAATCGTCGATGTTCCCTTTGAACAGGCGGGGGTTGCCTTGCAGCGCATAATATAAAGAATTCAGGCTCGGCTGGCTCGTCAGTCCAGCCATGGCGCCAAAGGCGGTGTCGACGATGTCGACGCCCGCTTCGATCGCTTTAAGGTACAGCGCGATGCCGTTGCCGCTCGTATCGTGCGTGTGCAAATGAATCGGCAGATCGACCGCCGCTTTCAATTCGCTGATTAAAATGTAGGCCGCTTCCGGTTTCAACAGCCCGGCCATGTCTTTGATCGCGAGAATGTGCGCGCCCAGCGACTCCAGTTCTTTCGCCAGCTCTTTGTAGTATCGGATGTCGTATTTTCGCCTGGTCGGATCCAGAATGTCGCCCGTATAACAGATGGCGGCTTCGGCGATTTTTCCGGATTCCCGGACCGCTTCGATCGACAGCCTCATGCCTTCCACCCAGTTTAAGCTGTCAAAAATGCGGAAGACGTCGATGCCGGCGGCCGCCGCTTCTTTGATGAACGCTTGGATGGCGTTGTCGGGGTAATTGGTATAGCCGACCGCGTTGGCGCCGCGGAAAAGCATTTGAAACAAAATGTTCGGAATCCGCTTTCTCAATTCGATGAGGCGCTCCCACGGATCTTCCATCAAGAAGCGCATGCTGGTGTCAAACGTCGCCCCGCCCCACATCTCCAGCGAAAACAGATCCGGGGCAATGCGGGCCAGCGGTTCGGCGATCTTGAGCATATCGCGCGTGCGCATGCGCGTGGCGAGCAAGCTTTGATGGGCGTCGCGAAACGTCGTGTCCGTGATGAGCACTTCATTTTGCTCTTTGATCCAGCGCACCAAACCTTCGGGACCTTTTTCGTCGAGGATCTGTTTCGTGCCGGGACGCGGGGCTTCCGACAATTTCGCCTCGGGTATCGGCGGTTCATCAAACGCCGGTTTTTTCGTCTTCGGAATGCCGGGGAAACCGTTGACCGTCGTATCGGCGATGTAGGTCAACATCTTCGTGCCCCGGTTCAAGCTCGGCGGAAAGACGAACAGCTCCGGCGTGGTGTCGATGAAGGACGTATCGACTTCCCCTTTAAGAAAATTCGGATGGGTGATGACGTTCTCCAAAAAGGCAATGTTCGTCTTTATACCCCTTATACGGAATTCTCTTAAATTTCTGTGCATTTTGGCGGCCGCATCTTCAAACGTCAGCGCGTGCGTCGACACTTTAACGAGCAAAGAATCATAGTGAGGAGTAATCACGGCGCCTTGAAAACCGTTGCCGGCATCCAACCGCACGCCAAACCCGCCGCCCGTCCGGTAAGCCATGATCTTTCCGGTATCCGGCATAAAATTATTCGCCGGATCTTCCGTCGTGACGCGGCATTGAATGGCGTAGCCGATGGTGCGAATCTCATCTTGAGGCGGCAATGAAATCGGCGGTTCATGAAGGCCGTAGCCTTCGGCGATGCGGATTTGCGTTTGAACGATGTCGATGCCGGTGATCAACTCGGTGATGGTATGTTCGACTTGAATGCGCGGGTTGACTTCGATGAAATAAAATTGATGGTCAGGCGTCACCAAAAATTCAACCGTGCCGGCGTTGACGTAGCCGACGCTCTCCATGAGCCGAACCGCCGCGCGGCAGATGTCCTCGCGCACGCGTTCAGGCAAATTGCGGCTTGGCGCGACTTCCACGACCTTTTGATGCCGGCGTTGAACGGAACAGTCGCGCTCGTACAGATGAACGACTTCGCCGTACCGGTCGGCAAGAATTTGCACCTCGATGTGGCGCGGCCGTTCCAATAATTTTTCGATGTACACCTCTTCCCGTCCGAAGGCGGCCTTGGCTTCCGATTGCGCCCGTTCAAAGGCGTCTTTAAGCCCTTGTTTGCTCCGAACGATGCGCATGCCCCGGCCGCCTCCGCCCGACACCGCCTTGATCATGATCGGATAACCGTGCGTCTCCGCAAAGCGCTCGGCTTCCTCCAGCGTCGCGACCGGCCCGTCGCTCCCCGGAACAACGGGAATCCCGGCTTTCATCGCCGCTTCCCGCGCCTTTGCCTTATCGCCAAACATCAACAAATGTTCGACCTTCGGACCGATGAAAACGATGCCCTCCTCTTCACAACGGCGGGCAAAATCGGCATTTTCCGATAGGAAGCCGTAACCCGGATGGATGGCGTCGACGTCGTTTGCCTTGGCGATCTCCAAAATGCCTTCGATGTCCAAATAAGCGTCGATCGGCTTTTTCCCCTCGCCGACGAGATAGGCTTCGTCCGCTTTGTAGCGATGATAAGAGCCGGAGTCCTCGCGCGAGTAGATAGCGACCGTGCGAATGCCGAGTTCCGTGCACGCCCTGAATATGCGGATAGCGATTTCACCGCGGTTGGCAACCAACACTTTTTTGATCGCCCGTTTCTCCATATCATGCCGCCTCCCGTTTTTTGGATTTTTCCCTCATGTTCACAAACGCCGAAATATTGACCAACACGCCTGTCGAAAACATCATCATGACGAGCGAGCTCCCTCCGTAACTGATGAAAGGGAGGGTAACGCCGGTGATCGGCAACAATCCGGAAACCGCTCCGAGGTTGACGAACGTCTGAATCGCTATAAAGCTGGAAATACCGATGGCGAGCAGACTGCCGAACACGTCCTGGCAGCGGATCCCGATCAAAATGCCTTTGATGACGAGATAAGCGAGACACAAAAGGACAAAGAAGACGCCGAGCACCCCGAGTTCTTCCGCGATGACGGCCATTATGAAATCGGTGTGCGGCTCAGGCAAAAAACCGGCCTTTTCGATGCTGTTGCCGAGGCCCTTGCCTTCCAGCCCGCCCGAAGCGATCGCTATGTAAGAATGAATGAGCTGCCAGCCGCCGTCTTTGGCCACGCCGGGGGCAAACGGGTCGTACGTGGACGTAAACCGGCTCATTTGTTCGGAACTGAGCGATGAAGTAAAAATGACGGCGATCGCCCCCGCCGCGAGCAGGAGCAGGATCAAAATATGTTTGACGCGAATGCCGGAACAAAGAATGACGGCGCCGGAGATGCCGGCGATGATCATGGCGGAACCGAGGTCCGGCTGCTTGGCGATCAGCAAAAACACCAAAGAGATCATGATGAGCGGCGGCAAAACGCTGGATTTAAAATCGGAAATATGAGCCTGTTTGTTGGAGAAAACCGAAGCTAGATAAATGATGACCGAAAGCTTGGCGATCTCCGCCGGCTGGATGGAAAAACCGCCGATGGAAAACCACGATTGCGCATGGTTGGCGGTATGGCCGACCAGCAAAACGAGAACGAGCAACAGAAGCGTGCCCAAGATGATCGGCTTGACCAACATCTTGTACATCTTGTATGGGATGACCATGCCCGCCAGCCCGAAGAAAAGAGCGATCGCCGCCCACACGAGTTGCTTGTAAAAATAAATGTTGGGATTTCCGTCGTTCATGACCGCAATGATCGAGCTTGCGCTATACACCATGACGATGCCGAAACCGGTCAACAGCAAAGCGGTTACGACAATCGTGAAATCGAAATGCTTCATCATTTTTTTTAACATATGTTCCTATCCTGCCGTTTCAACTAATCTACTGATGTCTAATATACTGATGTCAACACAATATAAGTTCGCGGATCACGCGGTGCCCTGCGTCCGCCGCAAGGCCAAAACCGCCACCGCGGGCAAACCCTTGTCGGCTTGTCCGGACAGCGTCTGTACCGGGGGAAACACGAACGATCAGAACCGCTTCGCAACGGGCGAATCCGAGCGCGGAGGGATTCGTTGAGCCCTTAGGTATTAAAAAACCCAAACCATCGGTTCGACATCGATAGTTTGAGTTTTGATCATTTATTGCGCGTCACCGCCTCGTGAAGCAACGACAATTGCCTTTCCAGCGATTCCAACAGCGCCTTCCCTTCTTTTTCATCGATCAGGCCGAGCCGGATGGCAAAATCGATTTCCCGAGAAAGGCCAAACATTTGTGTATCCAATACTTCCTCATAAACCGGGCATTGCGGCATCGTGAGGTTTTCCAATTGCACTTCTATTAAATTCAGGATCTTTTGGGCATCGGCTTTGAGCAGCTCATAAGCTTTCTCCCGCTGACTCGCCTCGATTTCCGTCGTCAATGCGATCCCTCCGTTCAAATACCGTCCTATCTTTCATCTTAAAATTTAAAAGGCGAAAATGCAAGGAATAGTTGTTTTGCAAGTGATGTTCGTCACACCCTTCCCCATCTTCTGCCGGACCGTGTGACAAATGTTTTTTAACTCATTATACTTAGACATTGAGCGGGTTATACCGATGCGCCCTGAAAGCGTTTAGACGCTTCGCATACGGATGACATCATCAGAAAGAAGGATGGTCCATGCTGGAAATCATACCGATCGTCGGACGCGTTAAATTCCCCATCACCTTGGATCCGAGCAGTTGGATTTTCGACGACCGAAAAATTGCGCTCGAAGATTTTTTGGCGGATGATTTTGATCTCGATCGCTTTCTTGAGGAACAAAAGGATGAACGGGCGGGCGCGGCCATGCCGCGGCTCGCCAAAAGCCGGCGTCGCTACAATAAAGAGGAATGGCTCACGCGCTCCTTCGTCATCCCGGTCAAACCGTTCATCGAAAACGCCGAGCCTTTGGAAGGAGCGGCGGCGGTCATCTTCGAAACGGCGGACGGGAAGCGGACCTCTCTTCCCCTTGAAACCGTCATGAAGGGGGCTTTTCAATTCAGCCGCGACGGCAAAATCCTGAAGGAAGACGGTCCTCTCGTTTATTTGGACAAACAGGCCCCTGACAAACCGGTCACCCACATCACGCGCATCCATGTTGAATGACGCGGCGGCAGCGGCAGGCGGCGGCCCTCTTTCCGGACTGGCCGTCCGCCCGGCGCTTGCCGCGGAGCGCCCATACGCTTCATGAACGAAACAAAATAGAACAGGCGTCGCGGCAAAACGGCGGCATTCACGGACGCCTCACGGACACGTCGTCGGCGAAAGAATAATTACGAACGGTCGGGTAACAATACGGGTAAAACCTGTTTTATTAAAGGAGGCCTTTTTCATGCTCAAACAGGTTTTCGCCGTGACCGCCGTTCTTTTTTTGCTATCGGGATGCGGCACGGACCGCAACGCCAGCGATGGCAATGCCCGCGGCGTCCGTGAAGTGAAACAAAGCGTCGATCGCCCCGATCGCAATCCGTCCAACCACGAAATCGCCAAAAGACTCGTCACGCTGGCGAATGATGTGCCGGGCGTACGCGACGCGACGGCGATCGTGGCCGGCGATTACGCCGTCGTCGGCATCGACGTCGACAAAGATTTGGATCGGAGCCGCGTCGGCACCATTAAATATTCCGTCGCTCAAGCATTAAAGAACGATCCGTATGGGGCAAACGCCGCCGTCACCAGCGATCCGGATATCGTGCAGCGATTGAAAAACATGGGAAACAAAATCCGGCGCGGCCAACCATTATCCGGGGTGGCCAACGAATTGGCGGCGATCGTCGAACGCATTGTCCCGGAAGTGCCGCAACAACCTTTGCAGCCGAGCGACAATCTGCAAAATGACGGCAACCGGCGCATCAATAACCCGGTCCGACCGCAACCTTCCAAAAAACAAGCGCCGACGGACACCGGCGAACAGCGCCGGCTCGATCAGGCGCGCAAAACCGAAACCCAGCCATGATGAATATTGATAAAGACGGCCGCCCGAATGACGGGCAGGCCGTCTTTTTTTGTCCGCGCACATGTTATAATGATGAGGACAAGGTGGTGAGGCGTGAATGAAAGTCAAATGCGCGTTATGCGATAAAATAGAAGAACTTCCGGACGATAGCCCGCTGGCGAAGCGGCTCCGCAACCGTCCGATTCACACCTATCTCTGCAAGGCTTGCTACGACCGGATTACCGAGCGCACGATCGAACGCTTGGAAACGGGGAAATATCGCGTTCCTCATAGATTGAGAAATACAAATGAGGATTGGTAAGCCTTCCGGCAGCCGAATTGCCGAATCATTCCGCACGCACAAAGGCCCGCTCGAGACGACATCGAGCGGGCCCGTTAGCATGATCAGGCGTCTTTATCCGCACCGCTTTTTTTCTTGAACAGCTTGAGCCGGATTTTGTACACGATGAGCACGACCGCGCTGATGAATAAGGCGCCGACGATCGGCAACTGAAGTGCGAGCACCGAGAGAATGACGCAACCGATGAGGAGCAGGACATAGATGATGAGCGACTTCAGCAACGGCAATTTTCTCGCAAACCCGAGTTTGTAAACGATGATCGACAGCACAACGATGGTGAGATAAAGATATAATCCCATATACCGGCTGGTCAACGGGTGATCGAGCAAAAACTGAACATAGCCCGAAAAGTGAAATTTCTCCGATCCGTCCACCCATCTTTCCCTCCTCTAATCGACCGTGCAAACGCCGATCGATGATTCGCCCGCCGCAATGGACCGCCGGGTTTCCATCAAGCCGTCACCGGCCGCCCGGCTTGCGGTTTAAAACGGACGGTCGGCGATCGCCGTCTTCATTCCAACGCCGCAAAATCATTCGACATCTTCCATTCTCGGCGAACGGAGCTGAAACGGCGTGCCGAAAAAACACGCTTATTTTTTGACCGCCTTGTTCCTTCGTTCTGAGCGTTCCCGCTCGGTTTTGTTGAGAATCTTTTTCCGCAGGCGAATGTTTTTCGGCGTGACCTCGCAATATTCATCCTCATTCAAATAAGCGAGCGCGTCTTCCAAAGACAGGAGGCGCGGCGCTTTTAAAGTCGAGGTCTGTTCCTTCGTCGCGCTCCGGACGTTGGTCATATGCTTTTCTTTCGTCACGTTGACGGTCAAATCGTTCTCGCGCGTATGCTCGCCGACGATCATGCCTTCGTAGACCATCGTTCCGGGTTCAATGAACATCGTGCCGCGGTCTTCCAGCTGCAGCAAAGCGTACGCCGTGGCCTGTCCGGTTTCCATGGCGACGAGCACCCCTTGCCGGCGGCCGCCGATCGGTTCAGGGATGACCGGCCGATAATGGTCGAACCGATGGCTCATGATACCGTAACCGCGCGTCTCTGTGAGAAAATCGCGGCGGTAACCGATGAGGCCGCGCGACGGCGCGATGAATTCCAATTTGTAATGGCCGTCCGCTTGTTGTTCCATGTTTTGCAATTCGGCTTTGCGCCGTCCGAGCGACTCGATGACCGCCCCCGCGTATTCTTCCGGCACGTCGATTTGCACGTATTCGTACGGCTCGCACAAAACGCCGTCGATTTCTTTCTGGATGACCACGGGTTTCGAGACTTGAAGCTCATAACCTTCCCGGCGCATCGTCTCGATGAGGATGGACAAGTGCAGTTCCCCGCGGCCCGATACGACCCAGGCGTCGGTGGAATCCGTCGGTTCGACGCGCAAGCTGACGTCGCGTTCGGTCTCCGCATACAGCCTTTCCTGCAATTTGCGGCTCGTCACATATTCCCCTTCCCGGCCGGCGAACGGGCTGTCGTTGACGAGGAACGTCATCTGCATGGTCGGTTCGTCGATGTTCAACAACGGCAGCGGTTCGATGTGTTCCGGATCGCTGATCGTCTCGCCGATGTTGATGTCCTCAATCCCGGTGATCGCGATGAGATCGCCGGCTTTCGCTTCTTCGATCTCGAGGCGTTTTAATCCGAAGAACCCGAACAATTTGGTGACGCGGAACGGTTTTTGGCGGCCGTCCGTTTTGATGAGGACGGCGGAATCGCCGACTTTAATCGAGCCGCGGAAAATGCGGCCGATCCCGATGCGGCCGACATAATCGTTGTAATCGAGCATCGTCACTTGAAACTGCAGCGGCTCGTCGGCGTTGTCAACGGGAGCGGGCACGTGGTCCAAAATCATATCGAACACGACCGACATGTCGTGCGTCACATCAGACGGATCGGTTCCGGCGACGCCATGGATGGCCGACGTATAGACGACCGGAAATTCCAATTGATCGTCATCGGCGCCGAGATCGATGAACAATTCCAAAACCTCGTCGACGACCGCTTCCGGGCGGGCCATCGGCTTATCGATCTTGTTCACGACAACGATCGGCTTGAGGCCGGCTTCGAGCGCTTTTTTCAGAACAAACCGCGTCTGCGGCATGACGCCTTCGTACGCATCGACGAGCAACAGCACGCCGTCCACCATTTTCATGATCCGTTCGACTTCGCCGCTGAAGTCGGCGTGGCCGGGGGTGTCGACAATATTTATTTTGACGTCTTTATACATCAGGCTCGTGTTTTTCGCAAGAATCGTAATGCCGCGCTCGCGCTCCAGGTCATTGGAATCCAACGCGCGTTCGCGCACGTGTTCATTTTTCCGGAAAGTTCCGGATTGCTTGAGCAACTGGTCGACGAGCGTCGTCTTGCCATGGTCGACGTGTGCAATGATCGCGATATTGCGCAAATCCGTTCTCTGCTTGGTCATGTCGATTGACTCCTTACTAAATCAATACACAAACGTTTATATTATAACATATTCTTTTCTTTTTTCCCTTTCTTGCGGTAAACTGATAATTATACGGGAGGTCTGAAAAAAGATGAAAGCCGTTTTTTTAACCTTGAGCATCTTAACGGTGGCAAGCCTTGTGGCCATCGGTTACTTCATCGCCGTCACAAACGCCGCAGGCATCATCGCTTCCATTTTGGCCGTCTTCCTTTTTATGGGCATCGGTTTCGGCTTGAAGCGCAGGGTGTCCGATGAAAGTTGACCTTCCCGCCGGTTGGCGGGTTTTTCTTTAATTATTGCCCTTCCACATAAAGGCCGTCGGCGATCGCCTGCCGGATGACTTGAGAGATTTCCCGGTGAACGCCCTTTTTGCCGACAAGGAGCGAGCCGCCTTTCAATAAGTTGAGCGGACGTCCGTCGACATGGCTGATCACGCCTCCGACCTCTTCGATCAAAATCAAGCCGGCACCGTAATCCCAAGGCGCAAGCCGCATCGTCAAATAAGCGTCCAGCCGCCCGACCGCGACATAGGCCAGCTCGATCGCGGCCGATCCGTACGAACGCGTGCCGCGCGCCCGCCGAGCGATCGTGCGCACGATCTCGGGATCGATGCGGCGATTGCGGTTGAGCCATGTGCCGTTAATGGACAAAACGGCCGTATCCAACCGTCCTTCATCGAGCGGCTCCAAGCGCGTTTCATTATAATAGGCACCGTCGCCGCGCACGACGTGATAGAGGTCGTCGGCCATGACGTCATAGATCAAGCCGACCCGGCCGACGCCGTTTTCATAGACGCCGACGGAAACGGCAAAATGGCGCTTTTGGTGAACGAAATTCATCGTTCCGTCGATCGGATCCAACAGCCAAATCACGCCTTTATCGGCATTCACCTCGTCGCCGTAACCTTCTTCCGACACAATACGATGCCCGGGATAGGCCGCGCGAATGCGCTCGATAAAAAAGCGTTCAATTTCTTTATCCATATTGGTGACCAGATCATCCGGCGACGCTTTCGTCTGCACGTCCAATGGCCCGGCAATGGCTTTTTTCAGCAATGCCCCCGCTTCACGGATCCATTTTTCCGCATCTTCATGAATCTTGTGCCATATCGAAGTCTCCATCGCCATCTTCCGAACTCCTTTACTCACATCATCTTCTCTATTATGACACAAGAAACCGCCGGGATTGCAAATCTTTGGCATCCACCGCCTCCATGCTGGCATTCGTCCACAGTCGGCCCGCTTTCAGCGATTCAGGCGCTTCCGGTCCACGTCCGGTTGGATCCCCATTCTGCACGCTTGCAGCCCTGTCCCTCACATCGCTTGGCGACGAAAAAACCCCCTGTTTGAAGGGGGGAAATAAAAGGGATGCATGGCAGATACACGCCTCGACCGCCTCTTGGCCAATTGTATCAAGCTTCCAATCGGAGCATTTCCTGGCGTAGCCTTTCGAGACGCTGCTTTGCCGCTTCGATTTCTTCGAGATTTTCATTCACCATCGCTTCGTGCAACGTTGCCAATTCATAATCGATTTCCAATCGCAGGACGGGAATGCGCCTTTCCGCGTCGGTTCTTTTGAGCGTCTGGATCACCTGTTTCATTTTTCGATCCACATCCTTTCAAATTGGGGGATGAACGAGGTATCCAACGATCACGACAGCGGCTCTTCCCTATCACGGTTCATCCGTTTTGTCCCTTTAGTGTTGATATCATATGATTTTTATCAATACTATGCAACAAAATGTTTTTTTTGATCATGAAAATCCGCATCGGTCCCTCCCTTGCCTTGCGGGCATAGAGGCGTGTATTCTAATTAGGAAAAACCCTGTTTTGTATAAAATGGGGCATTAAGCGCGGAAGGCGCGGCGGCGTTCCCCTCCGACCTTCCGTTTATGAACCTCGCGGCAACCCCGGAGTGTTTCGCAGTGCGCGATGCCCCGGCGTTCATTCCGTCGGATTCCGTACCCATTAATAAAGGAGGAACTGCCATGGCGTTCACTGGATTTACCGAAAAGGATTTTGAGGTCTTTGCCGTCGAAGGATTGGAACCGCGCATGCAAGCGCTCATCGCCACCGTCCGTCCGAAATTGGAAGCGCTCGGTGAAATGTTCGCGCCGATGTTGACCGCCATGACCGGCGAGGACGTGTACGCCCACGTCGCCAAACACGCCCGGCGCACCGTTCATCCTCCGGACAATACGTGGGTGGCGTTCAGCAGCGATAAAAGAGGATATAAAAAACATCCGCATTTTCAAATCGGTCTGTGGCGGACCCATGTGTTCGTCTGGTTCGCCGTCCTCGATGAAGCGGCCAACAAAGCCGCCTATGCCCGGGCGTTGGCGGAGCGCGAGGCGGAAATCCGCGCCATCATCCCTCCGTCTTTCGTCTGGTCAACCGATCATACCCGTCCGGAAACGGTCAACCGGTTGGATGCCGAGATGATCGAGCGGCTCGGAAAAGTCAAGAAGGCCGAATTGCTTTGCGGCGTGACGATCCCAAGGGAGGAGGCCGTCCGCCGCACGGATCTTATCGAGATCTTTGAACAAACATTCACCGCGCTGGCTCCCCTTTACCAGTGGACGACCCGCGCGGCGGTCCTGCTTTGAGCGCCGCGCCGCACGCCGGCGCTCAAAGCCGTTCTTAAGCGAAACGGTTCAACGAAAACGTGAGCGGCTTCCGATCCCACCGCGGTGAGAAAACTTAGAACCGATTCCAAGGGCGCCGGCCTCGCTGGCGCTTTTTGCGCCTTCTCATCATCGCGGGCTTGCTCGCGGCCGCACCGGCGCAAAGCGAGGCGCCTTTTATAGCGCTCCCAGCGCCCACGCCTTTCTGATCGCTTCGGCCTCTTTGAACATGCGTTCAAACAGCTCCGCAACCGTCGGCACATCATGAATGCGGCCGACAATCTGCCCGGCCCAACCGAAGCCCGTTTCGCGATCACCTTGATGAATCAGGCGGCGATTCGCGTCCCCGCTTATATAATCCTTTAATGCCTCGTAGCCGCCTCCCTCCGCTTCCAGCGCCGCAATCCGATCCGTCCATGCGTTTTTCAGCGCGCGCGCCGGCATCCCCAACGATTTTTTGATCACGACCGTGCTCGTTTCATCGGCCTCAAGCAGCATCTGTTTGTATGCGGGATGGGCGGCGACGCACTCCTTCGTGGCGATGAAGCGCGTTCCCATTTCAATGCCGTCGGCGCCGAGCGCCATAGCAGCCATGAAGCCGCGGCCGTCGCCGATGCCTCCCGAAGCGACGACCGGGATCCGGACGGCATCGACCACTTGCGGGATGAGGACGAGGCTTCCGACATCGTCGCGGCCGAGATGCCCGCCGCCTTCAAAACCGACGGCCATCACCGCATCGGCGCCGAGGGATTCGGCTTTTTGCGCCTGTCGCCGCGAAGAGACAAGCACCAATTTTTTGATCGGCGTACCTTCAAGCGCTTTCAAAACAGGCGCAGGATTGCCGCCGGTGATCGTGACGACGGGGACTTCTTCCTCGATGGCGATGCGCAAATAATCCATGTACGGCCGGCCGTGTTGGCCGATGGCAAAATTCACCCCGAACGGATGGGGCGTCATCTCCCGCATTTTTTGGATCTCCGCGCGCAACGCTTCGGGAGATGCGCACGTCATGGCGGTCAATTGTCCGAGGCCGCCGGCATTCGAAACCGCTGCGGCCAGCTCGCTGTATGCGAGGTGCGCCAGGCCGCCCTGAATGACGGGATAGCGGATGCCGAGCAATTCGGTCAGACGCGTTTTCCATATGTTCACGGTTTGCTGCCCTCCCTGTTTCCTGTAAGACTTCGTTTTTTGATTTTGTTAAATATTTTAGGTTCAACGATTTCAATTGCGCGATGCAACCCTCTTGGATTAATATAAGGCTAGTTTGTTCAGAAAACGAGGTGTCCCGAGTGAATCAACAAGATACACCGTTGTTCAGCGGTTTACTCCATTATATCAAAAACAATCCTCTTCCTTTTCATATTCCCGGGCATAAAAAAGGTCGCGGCATGGACCGGGCTTTTCGCGAATTCATGGGCGAAAACGCCTTGGCCATCGATCTCATCAACATCGCGCCGCTCGATGATTTGCATCATCCGCACGGCATGATTCAAGACGCGCAAAAATTGGCGGCCGAAGCGTTCGGAGCCGACGCCACCTTCTTTTCCGTCCAAGGGACGAGCGGCGCCATCATGGCGATGGTGCTCGCGGCGACGCGGCCGGGGGAGAAAATCCTCGTTCCCCGAAACGTCCATAAATCGGTTTTGAGCGCGATCATTTTTTCCGGGGCGATTCCCGTCTTCATTTATCCCGAAATCGATCGCACGCTCGGCATTTCCCACGGGGTGACAACGGACGCGGTCGCCAAGGCCTTGGAACAACATCCCGACGCCAAAGCCTTGCTCGTCATCAACCCGACCTATTACGGCGTGTGCGCCGATTTAAAACGAATCGTCGAGCTTGCCCATGCGAAAAACATTCCGGTGCTCGTCGATGAAGCGCACGGCGTGCACATTCATTTCCATGAACGGCTGCCGATGTCGGCCATGCAGGCCGGCGCCGATATGGCGGCGACGAGCGTGCATAAACTCGGGGGATCGATGACGCAAAGTTCCGTCCTGAACGTCAGGGAAGGCCTCGTTTCGGCCAAGCACGTTCAGGCGATCCTCAGCATGATTACGACGACGTCGACGTCTTATCTCCTGCTCGCGTCGTTGGACGCGGCACGCCGCTTCCTCGCGACGGAAGGGCGCGAACGGCTGTCCGAAGCGATCCGGCTCGCGGAAGCGGCGCGTACGGCGATCAATGAAATTGACGGTCTTTATTGCCCGGGCAAAGAAATTTTACAGACGTCGGCGACGTACGCACTGGATCCGACCAAATTGCTGATATCGGTCAAAGATCTCGGCATGACCGGCTATGAAGCGGAAGTGTGGCTGCGCGACCACCATCGCATCGAAGTCGAACTTTCGGATCTGTACAACATTCTCTGCATCGTCACGCCCGGAGATGATCAGACTTCGATTTCCGCGTTGATTGCCGCGTTGAAAGAGATGGCCGCCGCTCACCGCGGCCGCGGTACGGCCTGCCGGGAAATGCCGGTTCACGTCGCCGCCATGCCGCGCCTTGCCCTGTCCCCGCGCGACGCGTTTTACGCTGAGACGGAATCCGTTCCGTTTCGAGAATCCGTCGGACGGATCATCGCGGAGTTTGTCATGGTCTACCCGCCCGGCATTCCCATTTTTACGCCGGGGGAAATCATCAATGGCGAAAACTTGGATTTCATCGAAGAAAACATCAAAGCCGGTTTGCCCGTTCAAGGCCCGGAAGATCCCACCCTTGCCACGTTAAAAGTCGTCAAGGAAACAACGCCGATAAAATAAAAAAAGCGCGGACGCGGCAGGCAACGCCTTTTGCGCCCCGCTCAAACAAAAGGCGCATCTTTTCCGCATGAACGGGAAAGATGCGCGCATCCCTGGACGAAAGCAGCGGTCTTCCCATTGAAGCCGCTGCTTTTCATTTTATTCTTTATGCTTTCTTTTTTCGTTTTCGTTCTGCTGGCACGTTTGGCAAGTGGCGAACAAGGTGCGGACTTTGATGTCGTCGACATGGGCGATGATCCGGTCGCAATGTTGACAGACGATGATGCCCAAGGCCCTCGCTCCTTTTACAAGCGCTTTATCGTTTGGCAATTTTATATTATGACATACTATTTATTATGTCAAGTTCATTTTGTATATCACATATTATTTTTTATATCACCCTATTGGCTGTATTATAGGTTTATTGAAACATCCTTAAGGAAGCCTTCGCATGTAGAGGCGTTTTATTGATGGAAAACCTCTGTTGAATGGGTGGCAGCCACAAAATGTATGGGAGGTTTGGCGCATAAACAAAACACCGATGGAGGCATCGTCCATCGGTGTTTTTGCATGTGAAGAAGATTATTTTGCGATGTGGATCGGATGGCCGAGGGCCACTTCCGCGGTTTCCATGGCGATTTCGCCGAGGGTCGGATGGGCGTGAATCGTCAAGGCCACGTCCTCCGCGGTCATCCCCGCTTCGATCGCCAAGCCCATTTCCGCGATCATGTCGCTGGCGCCGGAGCCGGCGATTTGCGCGCCAAGGATGAGACCGTCTTCTTTTCTCGTGACGAGCTTCATGAAGCCGTCCGTATCGTTGAGCGACAGCGCGCGTCCGTTGGCGGCAAACGGGAATTGCGCGACGTTGACGTCATAGCCTTGCGCTTTGGCTTCCTCTTCCGTCAAGCCGACGGTCGCCAATTCCGGATCGGAGAAGACGACGGCCGGGATGCATTGATAATCGACGACCGACGGTTTCCCGCTGATCGCTTCGGCCGCGACTTTGCCTTCATAGGAAGCTTTATGGGCGAGAGCCGGACCCGCGACGACGTCGCCGATCGCGTAGATGTGTTCGACATTCGTCCGGCATTGGTTGTCGACTTTGATCAAGCCGCGTTCGGTCACCTCAACGCCGGCGAGATCGAGGCCGAGCTCATCCGTGTTTGGCCGCCGTCCGACGGTGACGAGGACGTAATCGGCATCAAAGGATTCCTCTTTGCCTTTGATTTCCGCTTTGACCGTCACGCCGTTTTCCGTTTCTTCGACGCCTTTGGCCATCGCTTCGGTATAGATTTGCACGCCTTTTTGTTTGAGGCGACGGCTGACGAGCTGGCTCATCCGTTTTTCAAATCCCGGCAAGATGGACGGCGAGCCTTCGAGGATGACGACTTCGGTGCCGAAGCCCGCATAGGCGTTACCGAGCTCGATGCCGATGTAACCGCCGCCGATGACGACGAGTTTTTTCGGAATTTCTTTCAGCGCGAGCGCGCCCGTCGAGGAGAGGACGCGGTCGGACCATTTAAAAGTCGGCAGTTCGATCGGACGCGAACCGGTGGCGATGATGCAGTTGTTGAATTTGTAACGGTTGGACTCGTAGCCGTGGTTCACCCGGACTTCGTTCGGTGAAACGAAGAGCGCTTCACCTTTGACGATTTCGACTTTGTTGGCTTTGAGCAGGCTTTCGACCCCGCCGGTCAGTTTGTTGACGACGGATTGTTTCCATTCTTGGACCTTGCTGAAATCAACCGTGACATTTTCCGCTTTAATCCCTAAGGCCTCGGAATTTTTGGCGTGTTCATAGCGGTGGCTCGCGGTGATCAGCGCTTTGGACGGAATACATCCGACGTTCAGGCAGACCCCACCGAGATTTTCTTTTTCGACGATGACGACTTTTTGGCCGAGTTGAGCCGCGCGGATCGCAGCCACGTAACCGCCCGGACCGGCACCGATGACAATCGTATCGACTTCGGTGGTGAATTCTCCTACAACCATGTTTTACGCCTCCATTATTAAGCGTTGCGGGTCATTGAGCAAACGCTTGATTTTATTTAACGCGTTTTGCGCGGTCACGCCGTCGATGAGACGATGGTCGAAGCTCAGAGACAAAGCAAGAACCGGTGCGGCGACGACTTCTCCGTCCCGAACGATTGCTTTCTCTTGAATGCGGCCGATGCCGAGAATCGCGACTTCCGGATGGTTAATGACCGGTGTGAACCATTGACCTCCGGCCGACCCGATGTTCGTGATCGTGCACGTGCCGCCCTTCATGTCTTCGGGAGCGAGTTTGCCCGCACGAGCTTTTTCCGCGTATTCGGCGATTTCTTTGGCGATTTGGTAAATGGATTTGCGGTCCGCGTCTTTGATGACCGGCACCATCAGACCGTTTTCCGTGTCGGTGGCGATGCCGATGTTGTAATAGTGTTTATATACGATTTCTTCATTTTCGTCGTCGATGGACGCGTTCAATGCCGGATATTCGCGGAGCGTGGAAACGAGCGCCTTGACGACGTACGGGAGATACGTCAGCTTGATGCCTTGCGCAGCCGCTTCTTCTTTAAATTGTTTGCGGTGAGCGACGGTTTTGGTGACGTCGACTTCATCCAACAAGGTGACGTGCGGCGCCGTATGTTTGGAGTTCACCATCGCATTCGCAATGACTTTGCGGATGCCGCGCAGTTTTTCGCGCGTTTCTGTGCCGTAAACCGGAGCCTGAGCCGCCGCCTTTGGCGCTTCGGCAACCGTAGCCGTGGCCGCTGCCGCGTTTTCTTCTTTCGTTTGGGTGCCGCCGGACAGATAACGATCGATGTCTTCTTTCAGCACGCGACCGTTTTTGCCCGATCCTTGAATTTGACGGATGTCCACGCCTTTTTCGCGCGCGTATTTGCGGACGGAAGGCATGGCGATGACGCGGCTCGCGCTGTCGCCCGCCGCATTGTCCTTCGCGTTTTGTGCAGCCGGGGCTTCTTGTTTTTCCGCCGCTTTTTCTTCTTTGGCCGGTTCCGAAGTTTCATCGGCTTTTGCCGGCGCTTCCTCATCTTCGTAGCCTTCGGCCTCTATCGTGACGATCACGTCGCCGACGACCGCAACGGAACCTTCCTCCACGAGAATTTCCTTAATCGTTCCGTCCACCGGACTCGGGATTTCGACGACGGCTTTATCGTTTTGGACCTCGGCGAGGACATCGTCTTCCTTGACTTCATCGCCCGGCTTGACAAACCACTTGACGATTTCGCCTTCGTGAATGCCTTCACCGATGTCCGGGAGCTTAAATTGATAGGCCATGGTTCAACCTCCTTGATCTTGTCAACCTCGATGGATTCCCGCTTCACGGCGCCCAAGCGAAAAGAAAGCGCCGGGATGAAGCGGGAAGCGATCTTAAAATCTTAGAAGTTCATAATTTCTTTTACTTTTGCAATCACGTCGTTTTCATCGGGAAGCCAGATGTTTTCCGCTTCGGCGAACGGATAAACCGTATCCGGAGCGGTGACGCGGCCGACCGGCGCTTCGAGGTGAAGGATGGCGCGATCGTTGATTTCCGCGACGACATGGGCGGCGATGCCGGCTTGTTTTTGCGCTTCCTGCACGACGACGGCGCGATTCGTTTTCTTCACGGATTCGACAATCGTGTCGACATCGAGCGGGCTGATGGTGCGCAAGTCGATGACTTCGGCTTGAATCCCTTCTTCGGCCAATTTTTCCGCCGCTTTCAGAGAGGTATGCACCATGGCGCCGTAAGAAATGATCGAGATGTCTTTGCCTTCGCGCACGACGTTCGCCTTGCCGATTTCGACCGTGTATTCGCCTTCCGGCACCTCGCCTCGGAACGAACGATATAATTTCATATGTTCAAGGAAAATGACCGGATCGTTGTCCCGAATCGCGGAGATGAGCAACCCTTTCGCATCATAGGGCGTCGACGGAATGACGACTTTCACGCCGGGCGTTTGCAGAAACAACCCTTCCAAGCTATCGGCGTGCAGTTCCGGCGTTTTAACCCCGCCGCCAAACGGCGAACGGATCGTCACCGGAGCGTTGTATTTCCCGCCGGAGCGATAGCGGAGCCGCGCCATTTGCGACGCGATGCTGTCCATCGCTTCAAACACAAAGCCGAAAAATTGGATCTCCATGACCGGGCGAAATCCTTGCATCGCAAGGCCGAGAGCAAGACCGCCGATCCCCGATTCGGCAAGCGGCGTGTCGAACACACGATCTTCGCCGAATTCGTCCTGCAACCCTTCCGTCGCGCGGAAGACGCCGCCGTTTTTCCCGACGTCCTCACCGAAGACGAGCACGTTTTCGTCGCGTTTCATCTCGGTGCGCAACGCATCCGTAATCGCTTGGATCATTGTCATCTGCGCCATGGGTTACTTCGACTCCTTCTTACGGTATTCTTCCAGTTGCTCGCGCAAGTTATAAGGAAGCTCTTCAAACATGATTTGAATGAGGTCGGTAACTTTTTGTTTCGGCGTTTGGTCGGCTTCCTTCAGCGCTTTTTTGATGTCGTCTTTCGCCTGTTCGACCGTTTTTTCTTCGTCTTCTTGCGTCCACAGGTTTTTGCGTTCCAGATATTTGCGGAAGCGGATAAGCGGATCTTTCTTTTCCCATTCGTCGGTCAGTTCTTTCGTCCGATAACGGGTCGGATCGTCGCCGGCCATGGTGTGCGGACCGTAACGGTAGGTCAACGTTTCGATCAACGTCGGTCCTTCGCCGTTAATCGCACGTTCGCGCGCTTCTTTGGCAGCGACGTAGACGGCCAGCGGATCCATTCCGTCGACTTGGATGCCGTGGATGCCGGCCGCAACGGCTTTTTGCGCCAACGTTTTGGCCGCCGTTTGTTTTTCGACGGGAACGGAAATGGCAAACCGGTTGTTTTGCGAAATGAAGACCGCGGGTACATTGTATGTACCGGCAAAGTTCAAGCCTTCATAAAAGTCGCCTTGAGACGTTGCGCCATCACCGAAATAAGTGAAAGCGACATTCTTTTTGCCCCGTTTTTTCAAGCCGAGCGCAATGCCGGCCGTTTGCGTGCATTGTGCCGCAATGATGATTTGCGGCATGAGCGCGTTAACGCCTTCATAGCGGCCGCCTTCAAAATGGCCACGGGAATAAAGGAACGCTTTGACAAGGGGCACCCCGTGGAACACCAATTGAGGGATGTCGCGATACGACGGCAGCAGCCAGTCTTCTTTTTCCATGGCGAAATGGCTCGCGAGCATCGACGCCTCTTGACCGGCCGTCGGGGCGTAAAAGCCGAGACGCCCTTGGCGGTTGAGCGAAATCGCCCTTTGGTCCCAAATCCGTGTGTACACCATGCGGCGCATGAGCTCTTTCAATTGATCGTCCGTGAGATCGGGCACTTTTTCTTCGTTGACGATCTCACCGTCTTCATTTAAGATTTGCAACGTCTTGAATTGTTGCTCGATGGTCTCCAAGATTTGCGTTTGCAACCTTTTCACCTCTTCCTTTCAGAAAAAGCGTGCTGTATTGATCGTGCTTTCGGGCGACACAAGCGACGCTTTTTTACTATCATTGGTTTTCCCTTTTTGCATAAAAATTAACACCGCCGTCGCGGAAGCCGCCTTTTCCTACTGTTTTAATCAATACAACCGTCAAAATAATACAACTGCAGGTCATAATTAGTTTATATGATCTGTTGAAAACAAGTCAATATTAAGGCTCTGAATCTCTTATCCCAAAACTGTTATACATCATTCGTTCGATCTGTTATAATTCTGTTATAAACGCTTTCATAGCCGCCGTTCGATCGGCTTGTCCCGTCATCAACCGCCCTGCCCCAACGTTTGGTGAAAGCGGCGCTTTTCATCGTTGAAAGCTTTCGTATGTTGATTGAAAAGATCCTTTTCCATTTTTATTTTTTTATAGAGGTCATCCGCTTTCACCACTTGGCGCTCCAAGTCGTCGAACGTCAAATGATCGGCTTTTAACAATTGAAACAGCTTTCGGTCCGTTTGGACGGATTCTTTATAGTAGGCGTACAAGGCTTGAAAGGCCCGATAACGGTTTTCCATGTGACGGATCATCGATTCGGCGCGCGCCTTGCCCTGGCCGTCTTTAACTTCTTTTAAATATGGGATCGCTTTTTTAAACAACGCGTAGGAACGGTCGATGCTCTTTTTCTCCTTTTCAATGATGCGTTCGCGATCGCCGACCGCTTCCAGCGCTTTTTCACAGCGGGAGCGGATATCGCCTTTTTGCGACGGCTCGGTTTGCATGATGGCTTCAAACAGTTGATGTTCCCGTTTTTCCGCGGCCACCAGCGACGGTTGCACTTTATTAAAACCGGTTTCGGCGGCCGCCGATTTTTCCATAAAATATATGGCGTTCTCCGCATTCGAACGGGACTGGCACCCCGCGGTCAAAACAATAAATAAAATAAATACCAATAATGCCGGCCAATGTCGTTTATCCAAAGCCCATACCCCCATCATTTCCCTGCGCACAAAAATTGTAACAAACGGCGCCTTGCCTGTCATGATTCCGGCGGTGCCGCTGCGCGGCGGTTTTGGCTTTTCAAAAAAGACAGCCGCAACGTTCCGGCATTTCACATCTGACCGCTTCTGTTATAAAATATTAAATCAAGATATCGGACCGGAGCACAACATCCCGGAATTGAACGCGTTTCCTGTTCGGAACGACCTGTGATAAAATATCATTAACGGCAAAAGGAGTGGGTCGTATGATCACGATGGACGACATCGTCAGGGAGGGCCATCCGATATTGCGCCAAGTCGCAAAAGAAGTGGACCTGCCGCCATCGGAAGAAGACAAAAAAACGCTGGAAGCGATGATGGAATTCCTCATCAACAGCCAGGACGAGGAAATCGCGAAAAAATATAACCTCAGAGCAGGAATCGGGCTTGCCGCCCCGCAAATCGGGATCAGCAAACGAATGATCGCGATCTATTTGACGGACGAACAAGACCGCCTGCATCAATACGCGCTGTTTAACCCGAAAATCATCAGCCATTCCGTCGAAATGACTTATTTGGAAACGGGCGAAGGTTGCCTTTCGGTCGACCGCGACGTCCCGGGCTACGTGCCGCGCTATGCGCGCATCAAAGTCAAAGGCTATGATCTCGACAACAACGAGGTCACGCTGAAATTAAAGGGACTTGCGGCGATTGCCGTCCAACATGAGATCGATCATCTGAACGGCATTCTGTTTTATGACCGCATCGATAAGGAGGATCCCTTTAAGATTCCGGAAGGGGCGGCCGCCGCGCTTTGATCGTTCGGGCAGCGCGTTCCGTCCACTTTCCTTTTAAAAAGTCGTGCAGGCGCACGGCTTTTTATTCGCGAAACCAAAAGGGTTTACATGGTTTGCCTCAAACATGCGCAAGCTAAACGTGCGGCCAATATCAGTCAGCCTATAGGGGGTTTATCGACATGCTTAAAAGCGTTAAAAGAAAATGGCTGCGGCGCATGAAAGAGCTTCTGGCAAAAAATCGCCTGGCTGACATTTGACGCGCTGGGCCGCCGTTGGCATGCGACAAGGGTTCGGGATCATGCCGCTGTCCCGCTCCCTTGCACATGCATGAAAAACGCGAACCATTCATTTATAATGTTGATAGACTCGCCGGCGCGGCGTTTTACATAGAAAGACTTTTGATATGAAATGACGGCCTGGGTGCCTTTACATATATAGAGATTTAAGGAGAGAGGTCAGCATGATTTTCAAGGTTCTGTATCAAGAAACAAAAGAGGAAGTGCCTTTGCGGGAAAACACCCGCACGGTTTACGTCGAAGCCGATGATGAGCTGGAAGTGCGGAGAAAATTGTATGAACGGGAATGGAACGTCGAATTTATCCAGCCCCTGGAAGGGGCCCATCTGGAGTACGAAAAAAAATCCAAAAACTTTGAAGTGGAGAAATTGTGAACATGAAATTTTTAAAAAATAATCAAACCGCCGTTTTCGCTCTTGGTGGATTAGGAGAAATCGGAAAAAACACTTATGTCGTCCAATACCAGGATGAAATCATTCTCATCGATGCCGGCATCAAATTTCCGGAGGACGATCTGCTCGGCATCGACTACGTCATTCCGGATTACACGTATTTGGTGAAAAACGCGGACAAGGTCAAGGGGCTGTTCATCACGCACGGCCACGAAGATCACATCGGCGGCGTGCCTTATCTTTTACGGCAGATCAACGTCCCGATCTACGGCGGAAAGCTCGCCATCGCCCTGATCCGCAATAAACTCGAAGAACACGGCCTGCTGAGGCGCGCCAAATTGAACGTGATCAACGAAGATGACGTCATCAAATTCAAAAAGACGTCCGTCACCTTCTTCCGCACGACGCACAGCATTCCGGAATCGTTCGGCATCGTCGTCAAAACGCCGCCCGGCAACATCGTACAAACCGGGGACTTTAAGTTTGACTTCACCCCCGTCGGCGAGCCGGCCAATTTAACGAAAATGGCGGAAATCGGCCGGGAAGGCGTGCTTTGTTTGCTATCGGACAGCACGAACAGCGAAGTGCCGACGTTCACGATGTCCGAGCGCCAAGTCGGCGCGAACATCGCCGACATTTTCAGAAAGGTGAAAGGCCGGATCATTTTCGCGACGTTCGCTTCCAACATCCACCGTCTGCAGCAGGTCGTCGAGGCGGCGGTCAAAACGGGACGGAAAATCGCCGTCTTCGGGCGCAGCATGGAAGCGTCGACGACGATCGGCCAGGAACTCGGGTACATTAAGGCGCCAAAAGACACGTTCGTCGAACCGCAAAAAATCAACCGGTTGCCGGACAACCAGGTCGTCATTCTTTGCACGGGAAGCCAAGGCGAACCCATGGCCGCCTTATCCCGTATCGCAAACGGCACCCACCGGCAAATCCAAATCATGCCGGGCGACACCGTCATTTTCTCTTCGTCGCCGATTCCGGGCAATACGGTCAGCATCAACCGGACGATCAACCAACTGTATCGCGCCGGCGCCGAAGTGATCCACGGCTCCGTCGACAACATCCACACGTCCGGCCACGGCGGCCAGCAGGAACAAAAACTGATGCTGCGCTTGATGAAGCCGAAATTTTTCATGCCGATCCACGGCGAATTTCGCATGTTGAAGAAACACGTGGAACTCGCGCGCGATTGCGGCGTGCCTTTGGAAAACACCTTTATCATGGACAACGGCGACGTCCTCGCCCTTGACGAAAACAGCGCGCGCATCGCCGGGAAAATCCCTTCCGGCTCCGTGTACGTCGACGGCAACGGCATCGGCGACATTGGCAACATCGTCTTGCGCGACCGGCGCATCCTGTCGGAAGAAGGCCTCGTGATCGTCGTCGTCAGCATCAACATGAAAGAGCACAAAGTCTTGGCAGGACCCGACATCATCTCGCGCGGTTTCGTCTACATGCGCGAATCGAGCGATTTGATCAACGATGCCCAAGTCTTGCTCGCCACGCACCTCCAGAAGATCATGGAGCGGAAAACGACGCAATGGTCCGAGATCAAAAACGAAATCATCGACACCCTCGCGCCGTTCCTTTATGAAAAAACTCGGCGCAAGCCGATGATCCTGCCGATCATCATGGAAATCGAATAAATATCGAGTAGGAGGGGGTGACGAACCCCCGTCCCCTCACACCACCTAGCATGCGGGTCCGCACTAGGCGGTTCGCCAATCTTGACGGAGTTCAAAATA